>SWCD01003896.1_pt1 | contig 83979 bp, 71 predicted proteins | sample 4693011 | NCBI WGS metagenome assembly SWCD01 (sample SAMN10267278, study PRJNA491770) | bioreactor metagenome | isolation source: DHS bioreactor inoculated with marine | place: Japan: Omine Ridge, Nankai Trough | reverse complement strand
CCCTGATGCGCCGGGTGCCGGCGCCGCGCCGACGGCCCCGGCCGCAGCGCAACCCGCCGCGGAGCCCGACGCGCTCGCCGAGGCCATCGGCAGGGTGCGGGCGGCCTACTGGTCGGGCGATCTCGACGCCGCCCTGGCGCAGATGACCGCGCTTGCCGAGGCGCACCCCGACGATCCGGACGTTGCCGGAGAACTGGGCAATCTCGCCTTCGCGCTGCGCGACTACCCCGCCGCCGCCGAGGCCTGGTATCGGGCCGGGCTGATCCTGATCGAGCGCGGCGAAGGGGCCCGGGTGATGTCGTTTCACCCGATCCTGCAATCGATTGCACCGGACAAGGCGGCCGAGCTTGCCGCCCGGCTGCAGGAGCGCTAGGGATCGGTCATGAACCAGTCACTCACCACCCGCCTGCAACGGCTTGAATCGCATCTCAAGGCCGAAAACCCGGTTCTGCTCGAGGTCCTGCCGACCTATTACAAGGCCGACCAGATCCTGCGCCGCATGGGGCTGATCGACGCGCAGACATCGCTCGCCTCGCGGATCTCCTGGTGGCCGCTGATTGCGGTGCTGGGCACGTTTTCCTCCGGCAAGTCGACCTTCATCAACTCCTTCGTCGGCGAGAAGGTGCAGGACACCGGCAACCAGGCGGTCGACGACAAGTTCACCGTGATCTGCCACCGCTCCGCCGATCAGGGCGGCAACCGCACGCTGCCCGGCACCGCGCTCGACGCCGACCCGCGGTTTCCCTTCTACCGGATCAGCCACGAGATCGAGAAGGTGGCCCAGGGCGAAGGCAAGCATATCGAGAGCTACCTGCAGCTGCGCACCACCCAGACCCCGGCGATCGAGAACAAGATCATCATCGACAGCCCCGGTTTCGATGCCGACGACCAGCGCCGCTCGACGCTCAGGATCACCGATCACATCATCGACCTCTCCGACCTCGTGCTGGTGTTCTTCGACGCCCGCCACCCCGAGCCGGGGGCGATGCAGGACACCCTCGACCATCTCGTCTCGCGCACGGCCGTGCGCACCGATGCGTCGAAATTCCTCTATGTTCTCAATCAGATCGACACCGCCGCCGCCGAGGACAACCCGGAAGACATCACCGGCGCCTGGCAGCGCGCGCTGGCGGCCGCCGGGCTCTCGGCGGGGCAGTTCTTCACCATCTACGACGAGGGCGCCGGGGTCGTCATCAAGGATCCGGCGCGCGAGAAGCGGTTCCGCGAGAAGCGCGACGCCGACATGGCCCGGATCCGGGCGCGGATCGAGGAGGTGGAGCTGCATCGCAACTACCGCATCGTCTCCTTCCTCGAAACGATGTCGAAGGAACTGGAGCACGACGTGCTGCCGCGGCTCACGGCGGCGCGCGACCGCTGGCGCCGCCGGGTCGGGATCATCGATTTGGTCGCCCTCGTGCTGGTGCTGGCGGCCACCATCGGCCTGGCGGTCACCTTCGAATGGCCGCTCATGAGTTTCCTGTCGATCGACTGGATCGGCAGTCACCCGGTCGAGGCGGGCGCGGTTGTCGCCGCCGCCGCCGTCATGGCGCTGGCGGTGCATTTCTGGGCCCGGTCCGTGGTGTCGCGCCGGATCGCGCGCGGCTTGCCGGAGGCCCACGGCGAGCTTGAGCTCGATCTGCGCGCGGCGTTCCTCAAGGGCACCCGGGCCTGGCGCCCGATCTGGCGCCGCAACCCCGCGGGCTGGACCGGCCGGGCACAGACCAGGCTGCGCGCCGTGCGCGACACGGTCGCCGGCCACATCCAGAGCCTCAACGACCGCTACGCCGACCCGTCGGTGAAATCGCGTCCGTTGACGGCCGTTGCCGAGGCGGCCGCCCTGCCGCCGGCGGAGCAGAAAACGACCGGGCCGGAGGCGGTGAAAGATGTATGAAGAGGTGTGCCCTTTGCCGCGCGGTCGGTGCGCCGATCTCAACTACCGGCTGGCGGTCTACGAGGCCGGCCATGCGCTGACCGCCCGCGCCATGGGCCACGAGATCCTGGCGGTCACCATGCTGCCGCGCCCGCCGGTGATGGAGAGCGACAAGATCCTGCGCGGCAATACCCTCAACTCGCTGGTCGAGGTGCTCGAGAACCGCTGCATCGAGCTGTTCGGCGGCCAGATTGCCGAACAGCATGCCTGCGGCACCAATTCCTGCTGTTCGGGCGATATCGCCCGGATCGACGAGCTGTGCCGGCTGATCGCCGGGATCGACGGCAGGCGCGACCCCGAGACGGTCTGGTTCGAACTCGAAGAGGTGGCCGAGCGGGTGTTTTCCGATCAGCGCACCCACGACGGGATCCTGCCGCTGGCGGAGTTTCTGTTCCATGAGGTGGAAGCGGGCCGCCCGGCGGTGCCGGGTGCCAAGGTCGAAGCGAAGCTCGACGAGCTGGTCCCGCCGCGCGCGGGCAAGGGTTCGCGTGGCCTCGCCGCCCGGCTCCTGTCGAAACGGCGCGCGCGGCAACCGGTCTGACCGCGGCCCGCGCGGCGTTCGGGGGCAGGGGCTCCGCGCCGGTCGGCGACGCCGTGCCGGGGTGCAATCACCGCCGGCGTCGACGCTTCGAAGTCGCGGATTCCCGACCCGGACACCTTCCCAAGGCATTGATATTGAACGGTTCTGTTTGCCGGGATGGGGACCAGTTTCCCAGGAAACCGGCCCCCCCCGGGATCAAGGGCGCGGCATTGCGTCAAACCCGGAACCGGGCCGGATCAGATCGCAGGCTTCCGGCAAAGGCAAGATCCGCGGCCGCGCGGCGGTGCCACCTTTCGCGGCGGGCGACCGGACAGGGCCGCGATCGTCGGCGCCCGGGGGGCGGCCGACCACCGGCCCGGTTCACATCATCTTGAACACGGACGGGTCGGGTCCGGTGCGAAGCCCGACGTCGAGCGTCGCGATCGCTGCCATCTCCGCCGGGGTCAGTTCGAAATCGAAGATGTCGATGTTCTGTGCCTGGCGTCCGGGGTTCTCCGAGCGCGTGATCACCGCGTTGCCGAGCTGCAGGTGCCAGCGCAGCACCACCTGCGCGGGGCTCTTGCCGGTGCGCGCCGCGGCGGCGGTGATCGGGTCCTTCTCGAACGACCGGCCGCCTCCGAGCGGGGTCCAGGCCTGGGTGACGATCCCGCGCGCCGCGTTGGCCGCCCGCATCTTCGGCTGCTGCAGTTCCGGGTTCAGTTCGATCTGGTTCAGCACCGGTACCTCGCCGGTGGCCTCGATGATCCGGTCGAGGTGGTCGGCGTTGAAATTCGACACCCCGATCGACCGCATCAGCCCCTCGTCGCGCATCTCGATGAAGGCTTGCCAGGTTTCGACGTAGAGATCCTGGTCGGGCACCGGCCAGTGGATCAGCACCAGGTCGAGCCGGTCGACGCCGATGGTCTTCAGGCTGCGCTCGACCGAGGCCCGGGCCTTGGCGCGGCCCTGTTCGTTGTTCCAGACCTTGGTGGTGATGAAGACCTCGTCGCGCGGCACGCCGGAGCTGCGCAGCCCCTCGCCGAGCCCGGCCTCGTTGAGGTAGAGATAGGCGCCGTCGATCAGCCGGTAGCCGCGGGTCAGCGCGCTCGCCACCGCCTCGGCGGTGACCTCCGGCGGCACCCGCCAGATGCCGAAGCCGAGTTGCGGCATCGTGTGTCCATCGTTGAGGTCAAGATGCGGAATGTCGGCCATGGTGTTCTCCTGCGTCGGTTTCCGTCCCAGAGAACACCTCCCGGCGGGGGGTTGCAAGGGGGGGCGGGGCCGTCGCCATCGGTCCTGACCCAAATCGCCGCGGCGGTCCGGCCGGCCGCGGCGCGGGGGGCCGCAATACCGGCCTCGCGGGCGCTCTAGCCGTGCGCTTCCAGTGCGGCGAAGAGCGGGCCGAGATGCGCTTCGTAGCGCCGCCAGGCCTCGGAACTGCCGGTGTACATCTGCTGGCGCACCTGGGCCACCGAAGCGGTTCGCACCGCGCGCCGGGTCTCGTGGAAATCGAGGCAGGCCGGTTCCCAGTCGAGCCCGGCCGCGGCGACCAGCTTGCGGCTTTCCTCTTCCTGATGTTCGGTGAGCCGTTCGTAGGGCACCGTGGCGATCCTGTCGGGGTAGGCGGCCCGGTAGCGCGCGATCACCTCGAGATGCAACCGGTACATCCGCGCGAGGTCGGCGAGGTCGTTGCCGAAGCCGTTGCCGCCGCCGCGGAAATCGTGCTTCCAGTTCGACCAGCACACCGCCCGCGCGTCGCGGTCCAGAACCAGGGCGCGGGCGTCGGGAAAGGCTGCCAGCGCGTGGCCCAGGTGGCGGAAGTTGATCGGCATCTTGTCGGTGACCACCGGCGCGTCGATGCCGCGTTGGGCCAGGCCGGCGAGGTAGCTCCGGCGCAGTTTCTTCAGGCTTTCCCGGTCGGGGCCAGCGCCGATCCTTGCGTCTTTCCAGCCGAGCTCGGCCATCGCGGATCTCAGCAGCCGCAATTCGCCGGCGCCGTGGACCTGGCTGTGGCTGGCGAGGATCTGCTCGACCAGCGTGGTGCCGGAGCGCGGCATGCCGACGATGAACACGATCCGCTGTTTGGCGGGGATCTGGGCGATATCGGCCGCCGACAGCACCGGACCCGCGCCGTCGAACCCGGCGGTGAGCGCCGCGAGAACCCGCGCCTGGGCCTCGATGTCATAGGGGTGTGCGGCCCGCTGAAGCGCGTTGGCCTGCTCCAGGGTGTGGGCGCCGGCGTCGATTTCGCCGGCGGCATCCTGCGCCCTGAACAGCGCGAAGCCGAGCGTGGCGCGCTCCTTTTGCGGCCGGTTTTCGTCGGCCAAGGCCCGGGCCATCAGCGCCCGCTCGTCGGCGTTGATCGCGCCGGGGTCGATCCGGCTGCGGTAGATCTGGATTTCGACCTGGTCCGGCTCGAGCGCGCGGGCCCGATCGAGCAGGTCCGTCGCCTGGTCGAAGGCGCCGATCGCGCTCAGGCACGAGGCCTTGATCATCAGCTGTGCGCCGGTTTCGGGGCCGAGCTCGAGCGCCGCGTCGATATGGCCGATGGCGGCCTCAGGCTGTTCCAGATCGCGCAGCACCTTGGCCATGTTGGTGCGCAACATCCGGTTTTTCGGGTGTTGCTCGATCGCGCGGCCCAGCACCTCGGCCGCTTCCGGCAGGCGGTCGCTGGCCATCAGCAGCGCGCCGACATTGTTGGCGGCGTCGGCATTGGCAGGGTCCTTGGCAAGCGCCGTCCGGTAGGCCGCGAGCGCGTCGCCCTTGCGGCCCGTGGCGGCGAGCAGATGACCGAGACCGAGGTGGCCCTGCGGTCTGTCGGGGGCGATCCGGATGGCGGTGCGAAAGGCCTGTTCGGCCGCCTCCTGATGCCCCGCCTGCAACAGCGCGTAGCCCCTGAGATTGGCCGCCGGCCACAGCGTGGCATCGAGCGCCAGCGCCTTGCCGGTCGCCTCGGCGGCCTCGTCGAAGCGGCGTGCCGCGAACAGCGCGGTGGCCTGGTTGACCAGGGCGCCGGTGGAGGACGGGCTGAGGTGGCAGAGCCGGGTGAAGGCCTTGACCGCTTCGGCAGGGCGCCCGGCCCGGGTGAGGGCGAGGCCAAGCAGGTTGAACACCTGCGGCGAGGTGGGGAACAGCAGCGAGAGCCGCTGGGCCTCGGCGACGGCAGCGCCGGCGGCACCACGGTTGACCAGCGCTTCGACGGCGCGCAGGACCTTCGGCGCGGGCTGCGGGCCGCTGGCTGGACGCCCCGGCGCGGTGCCGGGTGACGGTGCGGCGGCCGCGGTCGCACGGGCGAGCGCGGCGAGACCTTCCCGGGCGGTCCGGTTGCCGGGCGATTTCGCCAGCACCTGCCGCAGCAGCGTGGCCGCCCCGTCCCGGTCGCCGGCCCGCGCGAGTTTCTGGGCCTTGCGGATCGTGCTGTCGACAGACATCGTCGTCTCCCTTCCAGGTCTCGAATTGCGCGCGCTGCGGGCGCAGGCCCGCGGGCGAGGCGCTAGCCGCCGAAACGGGCGACGAAATTGCGCAGGATCATCTCCGGGAAGCGCACATCCTGCCGGCGCACCTCTTCGATCAGATCATCCGCCGCTTCGGGCGGGAAGTATCCTTTGTGTTTGTAGATCTGGATCCGGGTCTCGAATCCGTCCGCATCGGCTTCGGGATGAAACTGGGTGGCGTAGACGTTCTCGCCGTGGCGCAGCATCTGGTAGGGGGTCGGGCCGGAGGCCGCCAGCCAAACGGCGCCGGGCGGCAGGTCCTGTACCGCCTCCTTGTGGCCGACGAAGGCGCGAAACACGTCCGGCACGCCCTCGAGCAACGGGTCGGCGCGTCCCGCCTCGGTGAGGGTGCAATCGACGGCCCCGACCGGCTCGGCGTAGCGATCCTTGGAGACGATGCCGGGCGCGAGGAAGTGGCCGAGGATGCCGATCCCGTAGCAGCAGCCGAGAAACGGCACGTCGCGGGCACAGATCTCGGGCATCAGCCCGATGATCTCCGATTCGATGCGTTTTTCGATCGGGTCCTTGGTGTCTTCCGGGTCCGAGACGCAGCCCGGTCCGCCGCCGACGATGACGCCGGCGTAATCGCCGAGGTCGAGGCCGCCGGGCAGGTCCTCGAGATCGAGACGGATGCGGTGGACATCGTCCGGCGTCAGCCCGCCCTTGTCGAGGAAGGCCTGGAACTCGTCGTCCGCGGCCTCGGTTTCCGGGCGCAGCTGGAGGATCAGGAATTGCTTCATGAGAGCCGGGCTAGCCTGTGGGCGCGAAGCGGTCAAGCGGGCATGGCGCGCCCTGGGTCGGGACCGGCGCGCGATTGTGCGCGGCATTGTGCACAAACCGTTTCTCGCCTGTGCACAGAGCCCTCGCCGCGCGGGTCTACTCGGCCGCCTTCAACGGCGCGCCGTCGCTGTCCAGCCCGTCGTCGGGCCGCTTGACGGGCGAACCGGGCTCGTCGAAGATCAGCCCGCTTTCGCGCAGCACGGTGTCGATATCGTCTGCCACCGGCGCCGCGTCGCCCTCGTCCGGCTCGGTCTCGTCGTCGAAATCCCAGACCATGTCGTCGAGCGGGGTGCGTTTGGCGCTGCGGCGCAGCCGACGGTCGCGGGCGGCCTCGGAAGTGCGCCCGAGCGCCAGCGCCTGCACCAGCTTCATCGACCGGTAGGCGCCGGTCGAGACCCAGACCCGGAGCGCCAGCATCGACGGGGTGAAGACCAGGGTCAGCACGGTGGCGATGCCGAGGCCGAAGACCACCGCGGTGGCGAGCTGTTTCCACCACAGCGCGGTCGGCGCGTCGAGCGAATAGCCGCCGTTGATGAAATCGAGCGACAGCCCGAACATCATCGGGGTGAGGCCTGCCATGGTGGTGATGGTGGTCAGCAGCACCGGACGGATGCGGTCTTCCGCGGTGCGGATGATCGCCTCGAGTTTGGGCATGTAGCGGGCGTAATCCTGGTAGGTGTCGATGAACACGATGTTGTTGTTCACCACGATCCCGGCCAGCGCGACGATGCCGGTGCCGGTCATGATGATCGAAAACGGCTGTTTCATCACCATCATGCCGACCAGCACCCCGGCTGTCGAGAGCACCACCGCGAGCAGCACCAGCACCGCGTTGTAGAACGAGTTGAACTGGGCGAGCAGGATCAGGAACATCAGGAAGAGCGCGCCGGCGAAGGCGGTCATCAGGAACGACTGGCTTTCGGCCTGGTCGGCGAAATCGCCGGTCCACTCGTAGGCGACGCCCTCGGGCAGGGGGTCGGTCTCGAGCCAGGCGGTCAGTGCCTCGATCCGCTCGGTGGCGTTGATCGACGCCCGGGTGTAGGCGTCTTCCCCCTCGGCCGCGATCCTGGCGTCGGCCTCGGCTGCGGTGACGATCACGCTGTCGCCACCCGCCGCCGGGGTCAGCCGCACCAGGCCATCCTCGACCCCGGCCTTGACCGAGAACACCCGGTTCATGTCGACCCGGTCGATCTGGGCGAGGGTCGGCACCGCGGTGCGGGTGACGAAGTTGGACAAGGGCACCAGCCCCTGGGCGGTCTGCAGTTTCAGCGTGTCGAGGGTGGAGAGCAGCCGGTCCTGCTTTGGCAGCCGCACCCGGATCTCGATCTCTTCGTCGGAGCTTTCGATCCGCATGGTGTCGAGCAGGATGCCGTTGGTGACCAGCTGGACCATGCCGCCGACGGTGGCGACATTGGTGCCGTAGCGCCCGGCAGCCTCGACATCGACGTCGAGCTGCCAGTCGATCCCGGGCAGCGGCAGGGTGTCTTCCACCGCCGTGAGGCCGGGGGTCTCGTCGAACTTCGCCCGCGCGATCCGGGCCGCTTCGGTGAGGGCATCCCAGTCGGAGCCGGCAAGGCGCAGGAACACCGGCTTGGCCGAGGCCGGGCCGCCGGCCATCTCCAGCACCTCGGTGCGGATGCCGGGAATCTCCGCCAGGCGACGTTCGAGCTCCTCGACCACCGCGGTGCCGGAATAGCTCATGTCGACGATCCGGCGCTCGAACGGGATCAGCCCCAGCAGCGTGATCCGCTCGGTGGTATAGGGGCGGTCTTCGTAGGTCGAGACCTCGATCTGCACCTGGCCGATCTGGTCGCGCGGGCCCGAGGCGCCGCCGGTCATCTGGTTGAGCCCGCCCTCGCCGGCGAAGGCGAAGGCGCTCTTGACCCCGCGGGTGTCGAGCACGATCTCTTCGACCCGGGCCACCATCGCGTCCTTTTCCTCGACCGAGAGGTTGCCGCGGGCGCGGACGTAGACGATCAGGTTTTCCGGCTCGACCTCGGCGAAGAACTCGGTGCCGTAGTTGTTCTTGCCGTAGAGGGTGAAGCTGGTCGCGACCATCGCCAGCACGCCGACGACCATCACCACCGGCATCACCGGGTTGCCGGCGATCAGGGCGGTGAACCAGCCGAAGGGTTTGCGCCGGTAGCCGGCGGCCACCTTTTTGGGTGTGCGCTTCCACTTGGCGGCATCGACGAACAGGGTGGTGAGCCCGACGCAGGCGACGAAGAGCACGCCGCCGATGAGGCTGGCGGCCCAGCCGGGAACCGGGGGGGTGCCGGCGAAGAGGTAGCCGGGGTTGATCAGCTGCATCGCGCCGAGGAAGGTGCCGTAGCCGGCGGGCAGAATGAGGCCGGCGCGCAACAGCCAGGGCAGCGGGCGCAGCCGGTCCGAGGCATGGTCGACCGCGCGGCTGATCCGGCCGGCGACGCCGCCGACCACCGGCAGGAACACCAGCGCCACCACCAGCGAGGCCGAGAGCACGAAGATCAGCGTCTTCGGCAGCATCTCCATGAATTCGCCGGGCACGCCGGGCCAGAACAGCATCGGCAGGAAGGCCGAGAGCGTGGTCGCGGTCGAGGACACGATCGGCCAGAACATCCGCTTGGCCGCCTCGACGTAGGAATGCATCGGCCCGACGCCTTCGGAGATGCGTTTGTCGGCATATTCCACCACCACGATGGCGCCATCGACGAGCATGCCGACCGAAAGGATCAGACCGAACATCACGATGTTGGAGACCGGGTAGCCGAGGCCTGCGAACATCGCGAAGGTGAGCATGAACGAGGTCGGGATGGCGAAGCCGACCATCAGCGCCGAGCGCATGCCGAGCGAGGCCAGCACCACGATCATCACCAGCGCGATGGCGGTGATGACCGAGCCTTCGAGCTGGGTGACCATCGAGGCGACCTGGTAGGACATGTCGTTGGAGATCGTCACGTGGACCGCGTCGCGCAGCGCCTCGGGCCAGTTCTCCTCGGCCGTCGCCACCGCGGCCTTCACCTCTTCGGCGGTGTTGATCAGGTTGAAGCCCTTGCGCTTGACCACCTGGAGCGAGACCGTGGGGTCGCCGTTGAAGCGGGCGGTGCCGGCGCGGTCTTCGAAGGTGAGCTTGATCTCGGCGAGCTGGCCGAGGGTGACGACCGAATCGCCGTTGACCTTGACCGGCAGCGCGTAGACATCGGCGACGTCGTCGAAAGAGGACGGGATCTTGACCGAGTTGGCGCCGGTGGCGGTGGTCACCTGGCCCGCGGCGATCAGCTGGTTGTTCTGGGTCACCACCGAGATCAGCTCTTGTGCGGTGACGTTGTAGGCCTCGAGCCGCAGCGGGTCGATCACCACCTCGAGCACCTCGTCGCGGTAGCCGGTGAGCTGGGCCTCGAGCACCGCGTCGATGCTTTCGAGCTGGTCCTGCAGGTCCTGGGCGAGATGGACCAGGCTGCGCTCGGGCACGTTGCCGGTGAGGTTGACGACGACGATGGGGAACTCGGAGAAGTTGATCTCGTTGACCGAGTAATTGTCGGCACCGGCCGGGAAACTGCTTTCCGCCCGGTTCATCGCGTCGCGCACGTCGGCGACGACCTTGGTGCGGTCCCAGCCGAACTCGAACTCCATCGCCACGCCGGCGTAGTTCTCGGCGGCGGTGCCCGACAGGGTCTTGAGCCCGTCGATGTCGCTGAGCTCGGTCTCCATCGGCTGAACCAGCAGCCGTTCGGCATCCTGCGCGCTGATCCCGGGGAAGGGGACCGAGACGAACAGCGCCGGGATCTCGATGTCCGGCTCGCCTTCCTTGGGCAGCCCGACATAGGCGGCGACCCCGGCGACGACGGTCAGCGCGATGAAGGCGATGACCATCCGCGCCCGTGCGGCGGCGATGTCGACGATGTGGTTCACGCGCCCGGCTCCCGCATGGTGACCGAGATGGCGACGCCGTCTCGCACGTAATCCTGCCCGGTGACGATCACCCGGGCGCGGTCCGGCAACCCGGCGAGCCAGACCCCGTCGGGACTGTCGCGCAGCATCTCGACCGGGATGAACCGGGCGACGTCGCCGGCCTCGGAGGCCTCGGCCACCCGCACCCCGAGCGCACCGCTATCGTCGAGCGTCAGGCTCGACTGCGGCAGCAGATGCGCCATCCGGCCGGCGGAAGAGATCAGGATCTCGGCGGTCTGGCCGTCGCGGATCGTCAGGTCCGGGTTGGCGAGCTCGGCCTCGACCCGGAAGGTGCGCGTCTGCGGGTCGGCCGAGCGCGACAGGAAGGTGACCTTGCCGAGAACCTCGCGGCCCGAGGCGAGACGGGCGCCGACCGCGGCGCCGGGCGTCACCCGGTCGACATCGACCTCGGCGACGAAACCGACCAGCTTGATCGGGTCGAGGTCGATGATCGTGGCGCAGAGGGAGCCTGCCATCATCAGGCTGCCGAGCTCGGCGGTATCGGTTTCCAGCATCCCCTCGAACGGCGCGGTGACCCGGGTATTGGCGATGTCGCGCTCGGTGGCCGCGACCGCGGCGCGTGCGCTTTCGATCGCCGCTTCGGCGCTGGAGGCGCCGGCCCTGGCGCTGGCGAGCGCGGCATTGGCCGATTCCAGCATGGCGCGGGCCGACAGCACCCGGGTTTGCGACGCGTATCCGCCTTCGGCGAGTTTCTCGGCATTGTCGAGGTCGAGCCGGGCGCTGGCCAGCGCCGCCTCGGCCTCGGTGACCCGCGCGCCGGCGGTCGGCAGGTTGGCCTGCGCTTCGGCGAGCCGGGCTCGGGCCTCGGCGAGCGTCGCCTCGCGGGTGCCGATGTCGATCTCGCACAGCACGTCGCCGGCCGCCACCGGGCTGCCCTTGGGCATCGGTTGCGACACCACCTTGCCGCCGGTCTCGGCCAGCAGCTCGAGGGTGCGCACCGCCTCGGTGCGGCCGCGCAGGACCACGGCGCTGTCGATCTCGCGGGCCGTGCTCTCGACGGCGATCACCGCGACCGGCGCGACGACGACAGCGGGCGCCTCGGCGATTCCGACCGGTGCGGCGGCGTCGGCACCGGCGGTGCCATTCGCCTCGGCCACGGCTTCATCCGTGTAGCCGGCGAGCCGCAACACGTCGTCGCGCTGGAACACCAGGAAAAACAGGACCGCGACGGTGGCGATCGCTGTCAAAATGGAAAAAAGGCGCATCTCGGTCCCCCGGTTGCAAGCCGGCCTTGCTGGTTTCGCATCGAGATAGGCGTATTTCAGCCATCCGGCAACCTCGCGGCTGCGTTTGTTTCGCCGCGTCATGCCGGTCGGGAACTGTTTTGCCGCGCCCCTTGGCATTTCTCGCGGCTTCGCGCTAAAGAGAGGCAAATCATGCCGGAGGCCGCTGCCCCATGTCGAACAACGAAAGCTTCATCGACGAGGTGACCGAAGAGGTCCGCCGCGACAAGCTCTATGCGGGCTTGCGGAAATACGGCTGGATCGGGATCGCCGCGGTGCTGCTGCTGGTCGGCGGGGCCAGTGCGAACGAGTGGATCAAGGCCCGCGAACGCGCCGCTGCCGAAGCGACGGGCGACGCGATTCTCGCCGCCGTCACCCGCGACATCACGGCCGGTAAACTTGCCGCGCTCGACGACATCGGCGCGACCGGCGATCTCGCGGCGGTGCTGAAGCTGATCGCCGCGGGCGAGCTGACGGCGGATCTCGCCGCCGCGGCCGAGCAGCTCGCCGCCGTGGCCGCCGATCCCGATGCGCCGCAGCTCTACCGCGACCTCGCGGTGCTGAAACACGCCATGCTGCCGGATCAGATGACGCCGGCCGAGCGCGTCGAGGTGCTCGCGGACCTCACCGCGCCCGGCGCCCCGTTCCGGGTGCTGGCCGAAGAACAGATCGCGCTGGCCGAGATCGAGCTCGGCGAGACCGCCTCGGCGCGGACCCGGCTGGAGGCGCTTTTGGCCGACAACGAGGCATCCGGGGCCTTGCGCCAAAGAGCGCAAACGTTGATTGTGGCGCTGGGCGGCGGCGAGGCCGCAGATGACGACGCCTGATCGGGGCGTCGCTATTGACCGCAGTAGGTCGACTTGGGGGATAGGCACGTGAAACGGTTCGGAGCGATGCGCAACCTTGTCCTGGTGTCCAGCCTGGGACTGTTCGCGACGGGCTGTGCGACGCCCGAGGTGATTTTCGAGGGTCTGCGCGAGGATCCGCGCAGCGCCGGCTACGATCTGACCGACCCGAACGCGGTGGCGTCGGCGGCGGCGCAGGCGGCCGAGGATGCCGCCGGGTTCGAGAACCTGGCCCGGCCGGCCAATATCGGCGCGCCGCAACAGGTGGCGAGCTGGACCCATCGTGGCGGCAATGCGGCGCATGATCTGCCGCACGGCACGCTTTCGGGCGCGCCGGCGCTGGTCTGGTCGACCAAGGCCGGGGCCGGCAACGACCGCAAGTTCCGGATCACCGCCGAGCCGGTCTCGGACGGGGCGCTGGTGTTCACCATGGACAGCCGCGCGGTGGTCACCGCCCACGGTCTCGGCGGTGCGGCGGTCTGGAGCGCCGAGCTGACCCCGCCGGGCGAAAGTGCCGGCAGTGGCTCGGGCGGCGGGCTGGCGCTCTCGGGCAGCACGGTCTACGCGACCACCACATTCGGCGAGCTCGTGGCGCTCGACGCCGCCAACGGCGCGGTGAAGTGGCGGCAGAAATTCGAGGCCGCGGTGCACGGCGCGCCGACGGTTGCCGGCGGCAAGGTCTATGTGAGCAGCGCCAATTCCGTGGCCTATGCGGTCGCCACCGACACCGGCCGGATCGCCTGGCGCCGCGCCGGCGTGCCGACGCAACATGGCTCCTCCGGCGTGGCGGCGCCCGCGGTCTCGGGCAACGTCGTGGTCTATCCGCTCGCCAACCGCTCGATGCTGGGCATCGACACCGGGTCGGGCGATATCCGCTGGGTGGCCCGTGTCGCCGGCGGCCGGGACGGGGCCGCGCACAGCGTGATGCGCGCCTTCACCGGCGAGCCGGTGGTCAAGGACGGGCTGGTCTATGCCGCCACCTCCTCGGGGCGCGCGGTGGCGGTGGGCCTGCAGGACGGCGCCATCCGCTGGTCGGCGGACGAGGGCGCCCAGGGCACGATGGTGGTGGCCGGGGGCTCGGTCTATTTCGTTTCCGACCAGGCGAAGCTGGTACGGCTCTCGGCGCAGGATGGCGACAAGATCTGGGAGGTCGACCTGCCGCGCTACGAGAAGGCCGACAAGCCGCGCAAGCTGAAATCGATCTTTCCCGCCTACGGGCCGATCCTCGCGGGCGGGCGTCTCTGGGTCGCCTCCGGCGACGGTGTGCTGCGCAGCTTCAACCCCGCCGATGGCGCTCAGCTCGGCGCCGTGGCGCTGCCGGCGGGCGCTGCCAGCCGGCCGATCAGCGTGGCCGGGATGATGATGTTGATGACCGAACAGGGCAATCTCGTCGGCCTGCGCTGAAGCGGGGCGGGGCGGCGGGCGCCGGGACCGGCCCATCGCCTTGCCCGCAGGCCGCCGGCAACGGATCGGCCGTCGGTTGATGCGGCGGGCAAAGCCGTGTAACCCATCCGCCTGACGCTCCAAGGACCCGCCGCCCATGACCTTCACCCTCGCCATCGTCGGCCGGCCCAATGTCGGCAAGTCGACCCTGTTCAACCGGCTGGTTGGCAAGAAGCTCGCGCTGGTCGACGACCAGCCCGGGGTCACCCGCGATCTGCGCGAGGGCGAAGCCCGTCTCGGGCCGCTGAACTTCACCGTGATCGACACCGCCGGGCTCGAAGAGGCCAGCGACGAAAGCCTGCAGGGACGGATGCGCAAGCTCACCGAGCGCGCGGTCGAGATGGCCGATGCCTGCCTGTTCGTGATCGACGCCCGCGCCGGGGTGCTGCCGGCCGACGAGGTCTTTGCCGACATCCTGCGACGCCGCAACGCGCATGTGATCCTCGGCGCCAACAAGGCCGAGGGCCGGGCCGGCGAGGCGGGGCTGATCGACGCCTGGTCGCTGGGGCTCGGCGAGCCGATCCGGCTGTCGGCCGAGCACGGCGAGGGGATGGGCGAACTGGCGGCGGCCCTGATGCCGATCGCCGAAGCGGCGGCGGAAAAGGCCGCGGTGGTGGCCGATGCCCAGCCGGTGACCGATCTGGCGCTGACCGAGCGGGATGCCGAAGAGGGCACCGACGAGGCGGCGCCGCCCGACTGGCGCCCGACCGAGGCGCGCCCGCTCCAGGTCGCGGTGGTCGGCCGGCCCAACGCCGGCAAGTCGACCCTGGTCAACGCGCTGATCGGCGAGGAGCGGCTGCTGACCGGTCCCGAGGCCGGCATCACCCGCGACGCGATCTCGCTCGGCTTCGACTGGGCCGGCACGCCGACGCTGATCTTCGACACGGCGGGCATGCGGCGCAAGGCCAAGGTCAACGAGAAGCTCGAAAAGCTCTCGGTCGCCGACGGGCTCCGGGCGGTGAAATTCGCCGAGGTGGTGGTGGTCTTGCTCGACGCCGCCATCCCGTTCGAAAGCCAGGACCTGCGGATCGCCGATCTCGCCGAGCGCGAGGGCAGGGCGGTGGTCGTCGCGGTCAACAAATGGGATGCCGAGGACCACAAGCAGGAAAAGCTGGCCGAGCTGAAGGAAGCCTTCGACCGGCTGCTGCCGCAGCTGCGCGGCGCGCCGCTGGTGACGGTCTCGGCCAAGACCGGTCGCGGGCTCGACCGGCTGCAAGCCGCGGTGCTCAAGGCCCACCGGGTCTGGAATGCGCGCATTTCCACCGCCCGGCTCAACCGCTGGCTCGAGGGCATGGTCTCGTCGCATCCGCCGCCGGCGCCGGGCGGCCGCCGCATCCGGCTGCGTTACATGACCCAGGTGAAGACCCGGCCCCCCGCCTTCGTGGTGATGTGCTCGCATCCCGACAAGCTGCCGGAGAGCTACACCCGCTACCTGGTCAACGGGCTGCGCGACGACTTCGACATGCCGGGCACGCCGATCCGGCTGTTCATCCGGTCGCAGGCCGACCAGAACCCGTTCAAGGACAAGAAGAACTGGGCGGCCCCCTCGCGGCTGCGCAAGCACCTCGGCAAGGGCAAGCAGAGACCCTAGGCCGGGCGCCGTTTTCCCCGCTGCCGTGGTCTCGCTTTCGCTGCGGCCCCTTCGGGGACGGGGCGCCGCGCCTCCGACCTTGGCCCGGCACGGCGCTGAACCGCGACGGTTTGCGCCCGGATGCTCCGGTCTCCGGGCCGGTCGGCGCCGCCAGGACCCAGGCGGTGACGCGCGGGAGGCCTTGTTTTCTAGGCGTGGTGCGTGGTCCCGTGCCGGCCCCCCTGTCGATGTCTCGCCGCCTCATCCCCCATCGATGCCGTTCTGGCGAAAAGATCCCTGTCCCGGGCCGACCGCGGGGGCGACGGGTGCAGAGACGGGGAGGCTCCGGTGTCTAGCGCCCCAGCTGCCTCATGCCCCGGTCGATCCCGTCGAGCGTCATCGGCACCATCCGGCCCTCGAAGATATCGGCGATCATGGCGATGGTCTGGGTCCATCGCCAATGCGGCTCGGGCACCGGGTTGATCCAGAGATGCTGCGGCCAGGCTTCGCGGGCGCGCAGGAGCCAGGTCTGGCCGGCCTCGGCGTTCCAGTGCTCGTTGGCCCCGCCCGCGAGCACCAGCTCGTAAGGGCTCATCGAGGCGTCGCCGACGAAGATCGCCTTGTAGTCGGGCCCGTAGGTGCGCAGCACCTCCTGGGTCGGCACCTGTTCGGTCCAGCGGCGCCGGTTGTCGCGCCAGACGCCCTCGTAGAGGCAATTGTGGAAATAGTAGTATTCGAGGTGCTTGAACTCGGCGCGCGCGGCCGAGAACAGCTCTTCGACCACCTTTACATGCGGGTCCATGCTGCCCCCGGCGTCGAGAAACAGCAGCACCTTGACGGCGTTGCGCCGTTCGGGTCGGGTCTTGACGTCGAGATAGCCGTGTTCGGCGGTGGCGCGGATGGTGCCGTCGAGATCGAGCTCGTCGGCCGCCCCGTCGCGCGCCCAGCGGCGCAGGCGTTTGAGCGCGACCTTGATGTTGCGGGTGCCGATCTCGACCGAGTCGTCGAGGTTGCGAAACGCCCGCTTGTCCCAGACCTTCACGGCGCGGCGGTGGCGGCTTTCATCCTGGCCGATCCGTACCCCTTCGGGGTTGTAGCCATAGGCGCCGAACGGCGAGGTGCCGGCGGTGCCGATCCATTTCGACCCGCCCTGGTGGCGCTTCTTCTGCTCTTCGAGGCGCTGCTTGAGGGTTTCCATCAGCTTGTCGAAGCCGCCGAGGGCTTCGATCTCGGCCATTTCTTCAGCGGACAGGTGCTTTTCGGCCAGCTTCCTGAGCCAGTCGGCGGGCAGGTCGACCGCGTCGAGCACTTCGTCGATCGAGATCGTCTCGAGCCCCTCGAAGGCGGCGGCGAAGGCACGGTCGAACTTGTCGAGATTGCGCTCGTCCTTCACCATCGCGGTGCGGGCGAGGTAGTAGAACGCCTCGACATCGTAGGTGGCGAGCCCGGCGCTCACGCCTTCGAGAAAGGCGAGGTATTCGCGCAAGGACACCGGCACGCGGTGGGCGCGGAGCTGGGTGAAGAAGGGCAGGAACATCGCGGTGCCTCCGGGGTCGGTCCGAGATGTCGCAGAACCGCGCCGGTCGGGCAAGCCCGCGCCCCGTTTTCCTGGTGCAACTCTTCCGGGCGCTTGGGCGGTGCTCCCCGATCGCCCGCTCGGCGCCGACGAAAGGTTCTAGCCGCGCATCAGGAAGACGGTGACGAACAGTCCGACGATGCCGAAGGCGAGCGCGTAGGAGCCGGCGTATTGGGCGATGTCGAGCCCGGTGCCGCCACGCTTCCTGGCGGTGAGCCCACCGATCAGGGCGCCGAGGATGGCGAAGGCGGCGACGATCATGGCCTGTGCGCTCCGATTGGCGGGGCGCGAAGGTGCGCCCGTCAGCTTCTAAGCCCAGGTGCGATGGCGGCGATCTCGACCAGCCGCGCGCCGACCTCGGCGTCCGAGCCGAAGCCATACCGTGCCCAGCCGAGGCTGTCGAGGCGGACCAACTGCGCCTCAGCGTCGCGGCCCAGGTGGTCGAGCCCCTCGGCCTTGATCATCAAAAGGGTGGCGAGAAGGGCGGCGTTTTCGGCCTGCATCACCGCGCGCAGATGGGTTTCGGCGATCCGGATCGCGGTCTCGGCGTTGCCGAGCGAAAGCGCGTGGGCGGCCAGCTGCACGCCCATGTGGGCGGCTTGCAGATGGGTCGCCGGGCTGGCGCCGTAGATCGTCTCGGCCTCGCGGAAGGCGGCCAGCGCGACGTCGGAATTGTACCCGAGGTTGAGCCGGCCCATGGCAAAGAGCGAGAAGGCGAGGCGGGTGTCATGCCAGCCCTGCGTGCGGGCGAGGGCCACGGCCCGGGAAGCGGCGTCGCGCCGCCCGGTGGCGGTGCCGTCGCCCGAAAGCGCGGTTTCGATGGCGTCCTTCCAGGCGTCCGGTGTCGGGCTCGTGGGCCGGAGCATGCCGGTGCCGCCGCCGGGGTTGAGCCGGGCGAGCAGCGCGGGCAGGGTTGCGGCCACCTCGTCGCGGGTCATCCCCGAGGCGAGCTCCGGCGCGTAATAGGCGCGCAGGATCAGCATGTCGAAGCCGGTCAGAACGGTGTGGAAATTGTCGTCGTTGAAGACGCTGTCGGGCAGCCGGTAGAGGTCGTTGACCGGCCCCAGCGCCTGGGCGATCTCCTCGTGCAGGCAGTCGCGGATTTCCTGCGGCGACACGTCGCCCGGCATGAACACGGCCATGCGCGTGCGGGTGGTGAGACGGGCCCAGTCGGTCTGGCCGCTGCGCCGCGCGCGCTTGTATTCCGACCAGCTCGAGACATTCGGCGCCACGAAACAGGCGGCGTGCGGCACCAGGCGCTGCAGGTCGCGCTTCTTGATCACCTCCACGGTGATCGAGGCGGGGAGTCCTTCCGTCCCCCGGCGGATATCAATCCCCGCCTCGATCCTGAGCCGCTGCAACAGCCTGTCGAGATCGGCCTGCAACGACCCTGGCGCGTCCCCCCGGAGCGCCAGCGTGATCGGCCCCTCGAACCGCGACAACACCGGAAGGGTGCGCCCCGATTCGAGCTGGAAGGCGAGGTCGAGGAAATCGCCCGCTATCTCGCTGTTTGGCCGCGACGGCCCGTCTGTCCTGGAGCTGGCAAATGCCTTCATCGGCGGCAGGTCGGTCGGTAACACCAACTGGCGCGAGGCCACACTCGGTACGATTTCCACCCCACCTGACCGATCCGCCGCACAGCTTGCCAGCCCCAGGACCGTGATCGCCCCCACGATCAACACACGAAAGAAATTCATTGTATCTGCCCCCGCTGATACTTGATGAATGGCGTCAATACCCCCACCCGGTCGTAAAGCCTGCGGGCCTCCACGTTGGACCCTTGCGTCAACCAGTAGACGTTGGGCGCCCCCTGCGCGTCAGCGGCTGCATAGACAGCCTCGATCAACGCACGCCCAACGCCTTGCCCCCTGGCATCCCGGTCGGCATAGAGATCCTGCAGATAGCAGACATCTTCGATCTTCCAGTTGTGACGCTGGAAGTTGTAGTGGACGAGCCCCACCGGCCGGCCTTCGCGTTCGGCTACCTGCCCCCACTGCGGTTCGTTCGGGTCGAGAAGGCGGGAAAAGGTGGTCCAGAAGACCTCTTCCACAACCTCTGTTCCGTAGAACCGAAGGTAGGCCGACCAAAGGCGTCGCCAATGGGGCTCGTCTGCTCGCGTCAACGAACGGACGGTTATGTCGGACGTGTCTCCCAATGCACTCCGCTCACCCGTTTCACGCCCCCCCAGGCATCGACAGGCCTAGGCCGCCTGCCGATTCGTTAAAAGATAGAAAATGTTCGAAATGTGGCAAAAAACAGGCTGTTTTCGATCCGAGAACAGTGCGGCCGCAAGATCTGGTGGGGTTCTTGGAATGCCCCCACAAGTTCGATTCTGAAATGTGGCGGGAATGTGGCGGTGTTCGCCCATGTTCTTCCTTTTTCACGGGTGCGACGGGGCCGGCGCGACCCGGCGCCCGCCGTCGGGCCGGTCCGGATGTTGCACATGCGGCCGTCGCTGCTAAATATTCCAGACGGCCCATCCGACGTCAGGCCGGACACAGACAGGATTCGCGGACCGGCTGCCGTGGCAGACGGACCGCCAGAACGAGGACCTTGGCATGAAAGGCATTTCCGCACTTCTGGCCGCCGGCCTGATCGCCTTGTCGGCGCCGGCAACGGCTCAGGAGATCATGAACGTTTCCAACATGGATCAATCCTGCCGGACCTTCTATCCCGGCGCGTCGCCTGCAGGGGCCGAGTTGAAGAAGGTCACCTTCGTGAACAACAGGTCGGAAATGGTCTGGCCGGCCTGGATCAACATGGGCGGCTTCGTCGGCGTCTATCCGGAAGAGATCCCGCCGGGGGGGCGCTATTCGACCTACACCCGTGTCGGCCACCGCTGGATGATCATCGACGGCAGCAACTGGCAGTGCGTCCAGAATTTCACCATCGATGGCGGCACCCAGACCTACACCATCCAGTAGGATCGGCGCGAACCGGCCCGGTGGCCTGCACGCCGCGGCCCGGTCGAAGACAGGGAAGATTTTCCGAAAATTGTCGGATTGGGCGGTCGTTAACCCACGCCCCCTAAGACTGCGCCGACGTCGTCGTTGCAGCTTCGGACCGTCCGCATGGCCACCTATACGATCGTCGCCTCCAACGCGACCCTGGGACCGGGCGAGGTTCACGCCGGGCAGACGCTCGGCGTCTCGGCTGGCGACGTCTTCATCGTCGATGCCTCGGCCGACGAGGATGTCAAGTTCGTCGCTGCCGGTGGCGGCCCGCATGATTTCGACGTGGTGTTCAACGCCACGCTGGCAAGTGCGCTTCAGGTCACCATCGGAGAAAACCTGAGCCCGAGCGTGACGATTGCGGACAATGTCGATCTCGGCGGCGTCGATCTTGCGGCGGCTGCATCCACCGGGCTGACGCTGAATGTCGGCAACAACGCGCACCTCGGCAAGCTCGACGGGTCGAGTGCGGGGGCGGATACCATCACCATCGGTGACGGGTTCACGGCGCATGGCGACTGGAACACGACCGGTGGCGCGGATGTCATCACGGTCGGTGACGGCGCGACCTTCCTCAAGCTCAAGACCGGCAAGGGCGACGATTCGGTCACCATCGGCGACGGCGCTAGTTTCGACGAAATCGCTACCGAAGACGGCAACGACACGGTCTGGCTGGGCGACAATGCAACCGGCAACAAGCTCCTGGCCGGCAGCCACGACGACACGATCGTCACCGGGGCGCATGCGCAGATCACCACGGTCGACGGCGAGAGCGGCATCGACAGCTATACCACACAGACCGGCGGCACCACGCCGTCGAACATGGAAACGATGCTGATCGTGTGCTTCCTGCAGGCCACGAATATCCGGACCCGGCACGGCGTCCGGGCGGTCGAGACCCTGCGCGTGGGGGACGCGGTCTGGACCCTCGACCACGGGTTTCAGCCGCTGCGCTGGATCGGGCGGTTCGATGTCGGCCAAGAGCGCCTGCGCCGTGACCCGAGTGCGCATCCCGTCAGGGTGCGCGCCGGTGCGCTCGGCCCCGCGGTGCCGCGCCGCGATCTGTTCGTATCGCAGCAACACCGGCTCCTGGTGCGTTCCCGGATCGCCCAGCGCATGTTCAGAACCTCCGAAGTGCTGATTGCCGCGAAAAAGCTGATCGGCGCGCCGGGGATCGAGATCGTGCCTGCCGCGGACCCGATCACATATTTTCACCTCGTGCTGGACCGCCATGCGATCGTCGATGCCAACGGGGCGCAGACCGAAACCATGGCGATCGCGCCGCAGGCGGTGCTGGGCTTGTCCGAGGCCGGCCGGCAGGCGATTGCCGCGGGCATCGGGCGCGAGGATGCTTCTGCGCCCTTGCACCCGTTCGCCCGCCCGATCATCCACAAACGCTGCCTGTGCGACAAGCTCGTCGCGCGGGCGGTCGGCAATGGAAAGCCGCTCCAGGAAGCGCCGGGCGCAGGCGTCGCTGCCTGAGGGGCGCGTCGCCGGTCCCGGGGCAGGCGGCGACGTGACCACGACCCCCCCCGGGTATCGGGCGACGGCCGGGCCGAGACCGCGGATGCGGGCCGCGCCGCTACCGTTCGCGCCGCGCCATGAAGGCGAGGCGCTCGAACAGGGCCACGTCCTGCTCGTTCTTGAGCAGCGCGCCGTGGAGCTTCGGCAGGGCCGACTTGGCGTCGCGCGCCAGATCCTCGGGCGACAGGTCTTCGGCCAGCAGCAGCTTCAGCCAGTCGAGCACCTCGGAGGTCGAGGGCCGCTTTTTCAGGCCGGCCTGGTCGCGGATCTCGTAGAACCGGGTCAGCGCCGTGGTCAGCAGGCGGTCCTTTATCCCCGGATGATGGACCTCGACGATCGCTTTCATCGTCTCCATGTCGGGGAACCGGATGTAATGGAAGAAGCAGCGGCGCAGGAAGGCGTCGGGCAGCTCCTTTTCGTTGTTGGAGGTGATGATCACCACCGGGCGGTGGCGCGCCTGGACGGTCTCGCCGGTCTCGTAGACGTGGAACTCCATCCGGTCGAGTTCCTGCAACAAATCGTTGGGGAACTCGATGTCGGCCTTGTCGATCTCGTCGATCAGCAGAACCACCTTGCGGTCGGCGGCGAAGGCCTCCCAGAGCTTGCCGCGCTTGATGTAGTTGGCGACGTCGTGGACGCGTTCGCCACCAAGTCCGGGGCCGAGCTGGCTGTCGCGCAACCGGCTGACGGCGTCGTATTCGTAGAGCCCCTGCTGGGCGCGGGTGGTGGATTTGATGTGCCACTCGATCAGGTCGAGCCCGAGCGCGCCGGCCACCTGGCGGGCCAGTTCGGTCTTGCCGGTGCCGGGCTCGCCCTTGACCAGCAGCGGGCGTTCCAGCGTGACCGCGGCATTGACCGCGATGCTCAGATCGTCGGTGGCGATATAGCTGTCGGTGCCGTCGAAGCGCATCGGTCCCCTCCTTGTGGTCCGCTCTTGGTAGGCGGGCGCCGAGGCCTTGTCCAGCCGGCGGCGGCCGGACCGGGCGACCCGGTGCCAATCGCCGGCGCGCGCCATCCGGCCAGGGTGCTTGCGGTTGAAAACCCGACGGAATCCGCGCCGGCCGCCGGGGCCGGACCGCGGCGCCGGTCTCGCCGGCATTCGATCGGTCCGGCAGGCGCCGGCGCGACGCTTTGGATAGTGACAACCCACAATCGCTCGTTTAAACGGCAGCGCAGGAGGTAGGCCGGATGGTTGATTTTGCAAAACAAGACACCGATGCCGGCGAGCACAAGGAGCCTGGGATGAAAGCCGAAGTCTTCCTGCCCGAAGATTATCGCCCCGCGGACAGCGAGCCCTTCATGAACGCGCGGCAGCTGGAGTATTTCCGCCGCAAGCTGCTCGCCTGGAGGGCGGAACTACTCGACGATTCGAAACACACGATCGAGGGGTTGCAGGATTCGACCCGCAACATCCCCGATCTCGCCGACCGTGCCTCGGAAGAAACCGACCGCGCGCTCGAACTCAGGACCCGCGACCGTCAGCGCAAGCTGGTGGCGAAGATCGAACAGGCGCTGCGCCGGATCGACGAAGGCGAATACGGCTATTGCGAGGAGACCGGCGAGCCGATCTCGCTCAAGCGCCTCGACGCCCGTCCGATCGCGACGCTCAGCCTCGAGGCGCAGGAGCGCCACGAGCGCCGCGAGAAGGTGCATCGCGACGACTGACCCGGGCCGGGCGCGCGGGACGGAATGAACGACAACGGCACCGGGGCGGCAACGTCCCGGTTTTTTTCGGCCGGTGTCCTGCTGTTGGAGGGACCATGCTGATCGGACAGGAGATCACCGTTCTCGGGGGCGGTATCGGCGGTTTCGCCGCGGCGGCGGCGCTGGCGACGCGCGGGGCCAGGGTTACGGTCCTGGAACAGGCCGAGGCGATCGCCGAGGTCGGCGCCGGGCTGCAGATCTCGCCGAACGGGTTTGCGGTGCTCGACGCGCTCGGGCTCGCCGAGACGGCCAGGGCGCGGGCAATGCGCGCGCGCGCGGTGGTGCTGGCGGACGGGCTCACGGGGCGCGAAGTGGCGCGGATGGATCTCGAAGCCCGGCGCCCGGGCAAGGATTTCCTGCTGTTTCATCGGGCCGATCTGATCGACATCCTGGCCACCCGGGCGGTCGAGCTGGGGGTCGTGGTGGAAACCGGCGTCGCCGCGACCGGGGTCGAGATCGGCAAGGACGGCGTCGGGCTGGACATCGCCGGCCGGGGCCGGCGCGAGGTCGGCTTCCTGGTCGGCGCCGACGGGCTGCACTCGCTGCTGCGCAGCGCCCTCAACGGCCCGCGCAAGCCGTTCTTCACCGGCCAGGTGGCCTGGCGGGCGCTGGTGCCGGCGCGGGGCGGCGAACGGGTCGAAGCGACGGTGTGGATGGGGCCCGGGCGCCACATGGTGAGCTACCCGCTGCGCCACGGCGCGGTCATCAACATCGTCGCGGTCGAGCAACGCAAGGCCTGGGCCGACGAGGGCTGGCACCACCGCGACGATCCGATCAACCTGCGCCAGGCCTTCGACCGTTTCTCGGATGTGCCACGCAGCCTCGTCGACCGGGTCGAAGAGGTGCATCTGTGGGGCCTGTTCCGCCATCCGGTGGCGGACCAGTGGCATCGCGGCCGGGCCGTCATCCTCGGCGACGCGGCGCATCCGACCTTGCCGTTCATGGCGCAGGGCGCGGTGATGGCGCTGGAGGACGCCTGGGTGCTGGCGGATTCGCTGGCGCTCAGCGGTCTCGAGGAGGGCCCGGCGCTCTACCAGGCGCGCCGCCGGCACCGGGTCGTGCGGGTGATCGAGGAAGCCAACCGCAATGCGCGCAACTACCACCATGCCAACCCGCTCGCCCGGTTTGTCGGCTTTGGCGCTCTGAAACTGCTGAACGGGATGCGCCCGGAGGCGGTGCTGGGCCGGTACGACTGGATCTACGACCGCGACGTGACGCGGGAGTGAGGTCGCCCCCGGCCTCGTCGGGGCCGACCCGCCGGGGGGGCGCTGCCCCCCGGACTCCCCGAGGTAATTTGAGACCAAAGAAGAGCGGGGATGGGTCCTGGTACCAGTCGGGCGTGGCGCCGTCCGGGGCGGGGTGTTACCGGTCAGGCGAGAAGCCGGTCGACTTCGCTGCCGGCGATGGAATGGGCGAGCGGCGAGAAATCGCCCGCGTCGAACATCGCGTGGCCGGCATCGACGATCAGCCGGTGGGTGGCGCGCGCGAGGGTGGAGCCGAGCGACAGCCGGGCGACGCCGAGGGCGGCGAAATCGGCCCTGGGGACCTTGGTGAAATCGCCCGCGACGAGGGCGTTGACCGGCAGGGTGGTGGCGGCGCAGACCCGGGCCTGGGCGTCCAGCCCGCCCGGCGCCGGCACGTAGAGGCAGTCGGCCCCGGCGGCCTCGAAGCCTGCGAGCCGGGCGAGCGCCTCGTCGAGATCGTAGGCGCCGTGCATCACCCCGTCGGCGCGGGCGACGAGGACGAAATCCCGCGCCAGCCCGCGCGCGGCCGCGGCCGCCGCACGGATGCGCTCGACGGCGAGGTCGCGGGGGTAGGGGGTGGGCTCGGGCAGCGCGATGTCCTCGATCGAGATCCCCGCAAGCCCCGCTTCGGCCGCAAGCCGCACGGTTTCGGCCAGGGTGTCGGGGTCATGGCCGAAGCCGTTCTCGAAATCGCCGGAGACCGGCACCGACACCGCCGCCACCAGGTCCTGGGCATGGGCCAGGGCCTCGTCGCGGGTCACCCGGCCGAGGTCGGGACGGCCGAGGGTGAAGGCATGGGCCGCGGACGAGGTGGCGATGGCGGGCGCGCCGAGGGCGGCGAGCAGCTTCGCCGAGCCGATGTCCCAGGCATTGGCAAGGATGAACGGATCGCCGCGGCGGTGCAGGGCGCGAAAGGCGGGGCCGGGATCGTGGGGCATGTCGGGTTCCTCGTCGTCTGGGTCGGATCGGCCGGTGCGGCTGTCGTCTGCTCCAGCCTACGGGAATTGCCGCACCGCGCGGCATGAAATCGCGCTGGCGCTGCGCCGCGCAGGCGCGGATTCGGTGGGGACGCCCCAGATTGCGGGGCCTGCGGCGCTGCGACCGCAACAATTCGCGTCTGCCCCCTTTCCAATGCCCCTTCTCCGTGAGATAGGGAAGCGCCAAACGAAAGCTCCAAAGGAGGACGCGCCATGGAGATTCGCGAGGCACTCACCTTCGACGATGTGTTGCTTGTCCCGGCCGCGAGCGCCGTGCTGCCGTCGATGGCCGATACCCGGACCCGGGTCACCCGCGAGATCACGATGAACATCCCGCTGCTGGCGGCGGCCATGGATACCGTGACCGAGGCCCGCATGGCCATCGCCATGGCCCAGGCCGGCGGCCTGGGGGTGATCCACAAGAACCTCGACATCGAGGTGCAGGCGCGTGAAGTGCGGCGGGTGAAACGTTTCGAGAGCGGGATCGTCTACAACCCGGTGACGCTGACCCCGACCCAGACCCTCGCCGACGCCAAGGCGCTGATTGAGCGGTACAATTTCACCGGCTTCCCGGTGGTCGACGAGCGCGGGCTGGTGGTCGGGATCGTCACCAACCGCGACATGCGGTTCGCCCCCTCGGACGACACGCCGGTGCATGCGATGATGACCTCCGACAACCTCGCGATGCTGCACGAGCCCGCCGATCTCGAAGAGGCCAAGGGGATGATGCGGCAGCGCCGGATCGAGAAGCTGCTGGTGACCGACGGCACCGGCAAGCTCACCGGTCTGCTCACCCTCAAGGACACCGAACAGGCGGTGCTGAACCCGACTGCCTGCAAGGACCGGCTGGGGCGGCTTCGCGTCGCGGCGGCGACATCGGTGGGCGATGCGGGCTTCGAGCGCACCGAGGCGCTGATCGATGCCGGCGTCGATATCGTGGTCATCGACACCGCCCATGGCCACTCGAAGGGCGTGCTGGAAGCTGTTGAAAGGGTGAAGAAAACATCGAATGAGGTGCAGGTGATCGCGGGCAACGTGGCGACCGGTGAAGGAACCCGGGCGCTGATCGACGCCGGGGCCGACGCGGTCAAGGTCGGCATCGGCCCGGGCTCGATCTGCACCACCCGGATGGTGGCCGGCGTCGGCGTGCCGCAGCTCACCGCGATCATGGATTGCGCCGAGGCCGCAGGCGGCGTGCCGGTGATCGCCGACGGCGGCATCAAGTTCTCGGGCGACTTCGCCAAGGCGATCGCGGCCGGCGCCTCGGCGGCGATGGTCGGCTCGATGATCGCGGGCACCGACGAGAGCCCCGGCGAGGTGATCCTCTACCAGGGTCGCAGCTTCAAGAGCTACCGCGGCATGGGCTCGCTCGGGGCGATGGCCAGCGGCTCGGCGGATCGCTATTTCCAGAAGGACGCGGCATCGGACAAGCTGGTGCCCGAGGGGATCGAGGGCCAGGTGCCCTACCGGGGGCCGGTCTCGACCGTGATCCACCAGATGGTCGGGGGGCTGCGTGCCGCGATGGGCTACACCGGCAACGCGACGGTCGAAGAGATGAAGCAGGGCGCGCAGTTCGTGCGGATCACCGGGGCCGGGCTCAAGGAAAGCCACGTCCATGACGTGCAGATCACCCGCGAGAGCCCGAACTACCGGATCGGGTAGGGAAATGAACGGGTTGCGCTGCGATCCTGGTGTTGGCCGATGACCCCCGGCGCCCGTGTCGCGGCCGCGATCGAGCTGCTGGACGACTGGCGCGCGGGGGCTGCGGCCGAAAAGCTGCTCACCAGCTGGGGGCGCAGCCACCGCTTTGCCGGTTCCAAGGACCGCGCGGCGATCCGTGATCACGTCTGGGAGGCGATCCGGTGTCGGCGGAGTTTCGCGGCCCTCGGCGGGGCCGAGACCGGGCGCGGGCTGATGATCGGGGCGCTGCGTGCGGCCGGGCAGGATCCCGGCGGGCTTTTCACCGGCGAGGGCCATGCCCCGACACCGCTCGACGCGGGCGAGGCACCGGGGACGGAGCTCGCGGATCTGCCCGAGCTGGTCCGCCTCGACTGCCCCGATTGGCTGGCGCCGGAGCTGCGGGCGAGCCTCGGCGATGGCTTCGCCCCGGTGATGGCGGCGTTGCGGCACCGCGCCCCGGTGTTCTTGCGGGTCAACCGCGCGCGGGCGACGCGCGACGAAGCCATGGCCGCGCTGGCAGCGGAGGGGATCGAAAGCCGCCCGCACGCGCTGGCGTCGACGGCGCTGGAAGTGACCGCCGGGGCGCGGCGTGTGCAGGCGTCGGCGGCCTACCGGAGCGGGCGTGTCGAGCTGCAGGACGCGGCCAGCCAGGCGGTGGTCGCGGCGCTCGATGTCGCGCCGGGCCAGCGGGTGCTGGACTATTGCGCCGGCGGCGGCGGCAAGACGCTGGCACTGGCCGCCGCGGGTGCCGAGGTTGCCGCGCATGACGTCGATCCGGGGCGGATGCGGGACCTGCCGGTGCGGGCCGCGCGCGCCGGCGTCGCCGCCCGGGTGCTCGACCGGGCCGCGGTTCGGGCGGCCGCCCGGTTCGACCTGGTCTTTGCCGATGCGCCGTGCTCGGGGTCCGGCGCCTGGCGCAGGTCGCCCGAGGGGAAATGGCGGCTCACCCGCGCCCGTCTGGATGAGCTATTGGCGATACAGGCTGGAATTCTCGACGAAATATCCGACCTTGTTACCCCCGGCGGGCGGCTCGCCTATGCCACCTGTTCGCTTCTGGAGGCGGAAAACGGTGCCCAGGTGCAGGGCTTTCTCGGCCGTCACCCGGGCTGGCGATGTCTCACCGACCGGCGCTTCACCCCGCTCGATGGTGGCGACGGCTTCTATGTCGCACTCTTGACGCGGTAGGATCCGGCTGGTCTAACAACCTCACGTTGAGGTATCGCGTGACCGGCCGAGCAGACTCCTTAATGGGGCATTAACCTTTTCCAAGCCCTAATGCCGGGACCCGAATCAGGAATGGGGGCGCCGTGGCACATCCGGCCCTTTCTCCAAGACCGATCACCCTGGCGGCGCTGGATCTGGCGCCGCGGGCGCTGTGGCTGATGCTGATCGGCGTGGTGTTTCTCGCCGGTGCCTGGGTGGTGCCGGTGCCGGCGCTGGCGATCGTGCTGATCGTGCCGGCGTTGGTCTTCGTGATCCTCGCCGTCCTGGTCAAGGCGCTGTCGCTGCGCCACACCCGCGCCGAGGCGGCGTTTTATGACACCATCGCCGAGTTCGTGGCCAACGACGCGGCACCGAGCCTGACCGCCGACCGCGACGGGGTGATCGGCTATGTCAACGCCGCCGGGCGGGACCGTTTCGGCGAAACCGAGGGCGAGACGCTGCTCTCGGTGCTGGGCGACACATTCGCCGCGCCCGCCTCGGTGCTCTACCGGCTCCAGAACAAGGCGCTGGCGATGGGGGCGGCGCGCGAGGACGTGGTGTTGAAACAGGGCCACATGCGGCTGTCGGTTCATCGCGTCGGCCAGGGCGGATTTTTGTGGCGGCTCGAAGACATCGGCGCGGTGGAACACGCCGGCCGCTCCGGCGAGCACATCTCGCTGCCGATGATGAGCGTGTCGAAATCCGGCACCATCCTGTTCATGAACGAGGCGCTGCGGCGCCTGCTCGGGGGGCGCGAGACGACCCTCGACCGGGTGTTCACCGACCTGCCGCTCCGGCCGGGCGAGGTGCATCACATCACCGGGGCCGATGGGGCCGAGCGGGTGCTGGTGCTCGAAGCCGCGCTGTCGGCGGGGCGGCGCGAGCTCTACCTTGCCCCGTCCCCCGGCCAGAACCGCGTGGCGCGCGGCGAATGGGGCGTGGTCGACAGCCTGCCGGTGCCGCTCCTGCGGCTCGACCGCGCGGGCCGGGTGACGATGGCGAACCAGCGCGCGCGCGCGCTTCTGAAAACCGAAACCGCCGTCGGCCAGCACCTGTCCGACCTGGTGGAGGACCTCGGCCGCCCGGTGTCGGACTGGCTGCGCGAGGCCTGGCAGGGACGCAACCTGGGCCGGACCGAGACCGTCCGCGCCTCGGGCGGTGACGAACGCTTCGTGCAGATCACGCTCGAACAGTTCGAAGACGAGGACGGCCGTGCCCTGGTGGCGGTGCTGAACGACGCCACCGAGCTCAAGACGATCCAGGGCCAGTTTGCGCAGAGCCAGAAGATGCAGCTGATCGGCCAGCTCGCGGGCGGTGTCGCGCATGATTTCAACAACCTGCTCACCGCGATCTCGGGCCATTGCGATCTGCTGCTTCTGCGCCGCGACGCCGAGGATCCGGATTTTGCCGATCTGAGCCAGATCGCCCAGAACGCGAACCGGGCGGCCGCGGTGGTCAACCAGCTGCTCGGCTTCTCCCGCAAGCAGCGGCTGCGCCCCGAGACGCTGAACCTGTCGGACACGATCAGCGACCTGACCCACCTTCTGGGCCGGCTGGTCGGCGAACGCGTCCAGCTCGATCTGCAGGTCGATCCGAAGACCCAGAAGATCCGCGCCGACAAGTTCCAGCTCGAGCAGGTGCTCACCAACCTGGTGGTCAACGCCCGCGACGCGATGCTGCCGGACGGCGGACGGATCCGGCTCGAGCTCGGCAACCTCTATCTCGACCGGCCGCTGGAACGCGACCGGGCGGTGGTGCCGGTGGGCGATTACGTTTCGATCAAGGTGATCGACGAAGGCAGCGGCATTGCGCCGGACAAGATCGAGAAGATCTTCGAGCCGTTCTTCTCGACCAAAGGCGTCAAGGGCACCGGGCTCGGGCTGTCGATGGCCTATGGCATCGTCAAGCAGTCGGGCGGGTTCATCTTCGTCGACTCGGTCGAGGGATCGGGCTCGACCTTCTCGCTCTATTTCCCGGTTCTGCGCGACGATGCCGCGACCAGGCCCACGACCCGGCCCGCCCTGGACCGCGATGTGACCGGCGCCACGCGACCGCCGGCCGCGCTGCCCGGGGAGGTCCGCGAACCGGGCGCCCCGCCGCGGGCGGAGGACATCGCGCCGCGCGGCGTCCAGGCGGCCGCGGGCCTGGCGACGCCCTCGGGGACGGCCGGGGCGACCGCCGCGCCGGACGAGGCGCCCGCCGCACCGGCGCAGCCACAGGCCGGCACGGGTCGCGACGGCGGGATCGTGCTGTTGGTCGAGGACGAGGCACCGGTGCGCGCCTTCGCCGCGCGGGCCCTGCGGCTCAAGGGCTTCACCGTGCTCGAAGCGGAGTCGGCCGAAGAGGCGCTGAAAACCCTGGAGGACCCCGGCCTCGAGGTCGACATCTTCGTCACCGACGTGATCATGCCGGGGATGGACGGGCCGACCTGGGTGGCCGAGGCGCTGAAATCCCGGCCCGGGGTGCAGGTGGTGTTCGTTTCCGGCTATGCCGAAGACAGCATTTCGGAACATCAGGCCCGGATTCCCAACTCCGTCTTCCTTCCGAAACCGTTTTCGCTGACCGAACTGACGTCGACGGTCGCCGCGCAACTCCAGACTTCCACGGCTGCAACCGCCTGATCCGAGGGTTTTTTCGCGGGTCGGCAGAAAAACCGGCGATCGGTAACCTGGTGTTAACCAAGTTCTCCGAAGATCGTCGAGCACAATTCGACTTGAATTGTTCTCATTTTGTGCGCACAACGAAGAAGGCGAACAAGAGGCGAACATCGCAGAACGGCGCGGGCCATGGACGGCCGCGCACGGGTGTGAAATAAGGAAGTGAACAATGGCAACGGCAGAACTTTTCGACATGGACAAGAAGCGCGACGGCGACAAGCAGAAGGCCCTGGACTCGGCCCTGGCCCAGATCGAGCGGCAATTCGGCAAGGGCTCGATCATGCGCCTGGGCGCCGACAACCCGGTGGCCGAGATCGAGGCCTGCTCGACCGGATCCCTGGGGCTCGACATCGCGCTCGGGATCGGCGGCCTGCCGCGAGGCCGGATCATCGAGATCTACGGACCGGAAAGCTCCGGCAAGACGACGCTGACCCTGCACTGCATCGCCGAGGCGCAGAAGAAGGGCGGGGTCTGCGCCTTTGTCGATGCCGAGCACGCGCTTGACCCGTTGTATGCCCGAAAGCTCGGGATCGACCTCGACGAGCTGCTGATTTCGCAGCCCGACACCGGTGAACAGGCGCTCGAGATCGTCGATACCCTGGTGCGGTCCGGCGCGGTCAGCATGGTGGTGGTCGATTCCGTCGCCGCTCTGACGCCGAAATCCGAACTCGAAGGCGACATGGGCGACAGCTCGGTCGGGGTGCAGGCGCGGTTGATGAGCCAGGCGATGCGCAAGCTCACCGGCTCGATCTCGCGGTCGAAATGCATGGTGATCTTCATCAACCAGATCCGGATGAAGATCGGCGTGATGTTCGGCAGCCCGGAAACGACCTCGGGCGGCAATGCGCTCAAGTTCTACTCGTCGGTCCGGCTCGACATCCGCCGGATCGGCTCGATCAAGGACCGCGACGAGGTGGTCGGCAATGCGACCCGGGTGAAGGTGGTCAAGAACAAGGTGGCGCCGCCGTTCAAGCAGGTCGAGTTCGACATCATGTACGGCGAAGGGATCTCGAAGACCGGCGAGCTGCTCGACCTCGGGGTCAAGGCCGGCGTGGTCGAGAAATCCGGCGCCTGGTTCTCCTATGGCGACGAACGCATCGGCCAGGGCCGGGAAAACGCCAAGACTTTCCTGCGCGAGAACAGCGGAATGGCGCTGGAGATCGAAGACAAGATCCGTGCCGCGCACGGGCTCGAATTCGACATGGCCCACGACGATCCCGACAAGGATGACGCCGACGAGGTGCTCGAGGCCTGATATCCGCCAGATTGCGACCGAAGGGCCGGGGCGGTGAAGGCGCCCCGGCCTTTTTCATGTCGCGGACCGAAGCGGGCCCCGGGGCCGTCCGGGACCGTCCGGGGCCTCGCCCGAATGCGGGGCACGGGGTCGGTCGCGGCGCCCGGTGGCCGACCTGGGCGCGGGTCGGTCAGGCCCTGACGGGGCCGGGGTAAGGGGCGCCGAGCGGGTCGGTTCGGGCGCGGCGCGGCGCGACACCGCGGCCCGCTTCCTTGTGGACACGCCCTCTGCCCGCAATTAAACCGGGGCGACGGCCCGCGCGGCCCTGAAAATAACCCCCGGACGAGACCCACATGGCCAGCCTGAACGACATCCGCTCCACTTTCCTCGGTTATTTCGAAAAGAACGATCACCGTGTGGTCGACAGTTCGCCGCTGGTGCCGCGCAACGACCCGACGCTGATGTTCACCAATTCCGGCATGGTTCAGTTCAAGAACCTGTTCACCGGGGTCGAGCACCGCGATTATACCCGCGCGACCACGTCGCAGAAATGCGTGCGCGCCGGCGGCAAGCACAACGACCTCGACAATGTCGGCTACACCGCCCGCCACCACACTTTCTTCGAGATGCTCGGCAACTTCTCCTTCGGCGACTATTTCAAGGAGCAGGCCATTCCCTATGCCTGGGAGCTGCTGACGAAGGATTTCGACATCCCGAAGGACAGGCTGCTGGTCACCGTCTACCACACCGATGACGAGGCGGCTCAGATCTGGAAGAAGGTGGCAGGGCTGCCGGACGAGCGGATCATCCGGATCCCGACCTACGACAACTTCTGGCAGATGGGCCCGACCGGCCCCTGCGGCCCCTCGACCGAGATCTTCTTCGACCACGGCGACCACATCCGGGGCGGTCCGCCGGGCAGTCCGGACGAAGACGGCGACCGGTTCATCGAGATCTGGAACCTGGTGTTCATGCAGAACGAGCAGTTCGAGGACGGCTCGATGCGCGAGCTTGAGATGCAGTCGATCGACACCGGGATGGGGCTCGAACGGATCGGCGCCCTGCTGCAGGGCAAGCACGACAATTACGACACCGACCTGATGCGCAGCCTGATCGAGGCCTCGGCGCATGTTACCAATTCCGACCCGGACGGCGATGGCAAGACCCACCACCGGGTGATCGCCGACCATCTGCGCTCGACCTCGTTCCTGATCGCCGACGGGGTGATGCCGTCGAACGAGGGCCGCGGCTATGTGCTGCGCCGGATCATGCGCCGGGCGATGCGCCACGCCCATCTGGTCGGCGCGAAGGATCCGGTGATGCACCGGCTGGTGCCGGAACTGGTGCGACAGATGGGCCAGGCCTTCCCCGAGCTCGGCCAGGCCCAGCTTCTGATCGAAGACACGCTGCTGACCGAGGAAACCCGGTTCAAGGCGACCCTGGAGCGGGGGCTGAAGCTGCTCGAGGAAGAGCTGGCGGCGCTGCCGGGCGCGGCCGATCTGCCCGGCGAAACGGCGTTCAAGCTCTACGACACTTTCGGCTTTCCGCTCGACCTCACCCAGGACGCGCTGCGCGAGATGGGGCGCAAGGTCGATACTGCAGGGTTCGACGCGGCGATGGCCGAGCAGAAGGCCAAGGCGCGCGCCGCCTGGTCGGGCTCGGGCGAGGCGGCGGATGCGACGATCTGGTACGACATCGCCGAGGAAAAGGGCACGACCGAGTTTCTCGGTTACGACACCGAGAAGGCGGAGGGCCAGGTTCTGGCGCTGGTGAGGAACGGCGCGCGGATCGAGGCCGCGGCCAAGGGGGCGGAGGTGCAGATCGTCGTCAACCAGACGCCGTTCTATGCCGAGGCCGGCGGTCAGGTGGGCGACACCGGGTTCATCCGGACCGAAACCGGCGAGGCCAAGGTGGTCGACACGAAGAAGACGGCCGAGGTCTTCGTGCATGTCGCCAGGGTGGTGAAGGGTCAGATCGTGAGCGGGCAGGGCGCGGAGCTGGTGGTCGATCACCTGCGCCGCTCGGCGATCCGCGCCAACCATTCCGCCACGCACCTGCTGAACGAGGCGCTGCGCCAGGAGCTGGGCGAGCATGTCGCGCAGCGCGGCTCGCTCAACGCCCCCGACCGGCTGCGGTTCGATTTCAGCCACAACAAGGCGATGACCCCGCAGCAGATCGAAAACGTGGCGATGGAGGTCAACGCCTATATCCGCCAGAACGCGGGCGTCGAAACCCGGGTGATGACACCGGATGCGGCGCGCGAGATTGGCGCCCAGGCGTTGTTCGGCGAGAAGTACGGCGACGAAGTGCGGGTGGTGTCGATGGGGGTGGCGCCGACCGGCAAGGGGACCACGGGCCAGACCTATTCGATCGAGCTCTGTGGCGGGACGCATGTGAAACGGACCGGCGACATCGGGCTTTTCGTCCTGCTCGGCGACAGTGCCTCGGCGGCCGGCGTGCGCCGGGTCGAGGCCTTGACCGGCAAGGAGGCCTTCGCCCATCTCGAACGCGAAGCGGGCCGGGTGGCTGAGCTTGCGGGCGTGCTGAAGGCGCAGCCGGGCGACCTGGTCGACCGGGTCAAAGCGCTGCTCGCCGAGCGCAAGACGCTCGAAGCGGAGGTGTCGGCGCTGCGCCGCGAACTGGCGATGTCGGGCGGCGCCAAGGCCCCCGCGAAGCCGAAAGAGATTGGCGGCGTGGCGTTTCTCGCCCAGGTGTTGAGCGGCGTGTCGGGCAAGGACCTGCCGCCGCTCATCGACCAGCACAAGGCGGCGCTCGGGTCGGGTGCGGTGCTGCTGATTGCCGATACCGACGGCAAGGCGGCGGTGGCGGCGGGGGTGACCGAGGATCTCACCGGCCGGCTCTCGGCGGTCGACATGGTACGCGCGGCGGTGGCCGAGCTGGGCGGCAAGGGCGGCGGTGGCCGGCCCGACATGGCGCAGGGCGGCGGCAAGGACGCATCGCAGGCCGAGGCCGCGGTTGCCGCGGTCGAAACCCTGATTGGAGGATAGGACATGCCCGCACTCTGGATCGCCCATGTGACCGTGACCGATGCGGAAGCCTACGGCAGATATGCCGCGCTGGCCGGACCGGCGATCGCCGACCACGGCGGGGTCTTCATCGCCCGCGGCGGGCGCTACGTGCAGCTTGAAGGCACCGACCGGGCGCGCAACGTCGTGGCGCGTTTCCCGAGCCTGGAAGCGGCAGAGGCCTGCTACCGGTCGGCGGCTTATCAGGCCGCGCTCGACCATGCCCGCGGCGCCTCCGAGCGCGATCTGGTGATCGTCGAAACCACGGAATAATCCGACCGGACGACGGACGAGCGCGCCGACCGGGCCGCCGCCCGACGGCCGCACCGGCAATGCGTCGCGCAGCAAGATCCGAAAAGCGTGTCTTGGGCGCAACGCGCGCGAGGCTCGCGCGCTGCGCGGGTTACGAAACCGGCTTGTGCCTGACATCCGGCTCGAAACGCGCTGTCCGCGAGGCCGCGCGCCGGCGCTCGCTTGTCACGTGACGGTGGATATCGGTGATTCGTCTCAATTGTGGCACTGTTCGCGCTTTGGAAACGCGTCAGCGAGCAGGCTTTCTTCGTAGCATATTACGAAACAGTGCCGCGGAGGCGATTTGCCGGGTATTGGTGCGAAATGTTAAGATTCAGTGATTTCTGGAGAAAATCGGGCGGAAAGATGACGATTCCATGTACTTTTTTCGACCACCGGCGGCCGTTCGGGATATTATGGAGGCACCAACAAACCTTTTTCCGTGGGGGAAGAATACATGAAAACTTCAATTTTGGCTGCAGCCGTTTTGGCTGCGACGGGTCTTGCTGCGCCGGCATTTGCCTGGAATGAAACCGGCCAGGTCGTGCAGTGCTACAACGAGACCTATGTGGGCCCGACCTACAAATACACCAAGAAGCTGATCCGCGCGGCCGAATACAAGTGGGAGCACAACAAGGCCGGTCAGCTGATGAAGGTCTACTACCCGCCGGTCTACGAACAGATCAAGACCAAGACCAGCGGCGGCTACGTCCTCGAAGTCCCGGGGAAGTGCAAGTAGGCCTCGCCAGGCTGATCCAGAAATCCGGAAAGCGCGGGGACATCCCCCGCGCTTTTTTTGTTCCGGAATTCAAATTGAAACCACTATTCGGGCCCGATTAGGCCCAATTCGGCAACAATGATTGCGTCGATACGGCATTATCCGAGGAATTCTCCATGCGCATCGTTTTCATGTCGATGGTCTGCGTCCTGATCTCTGCGCAGAACGCCGCGGCGCAGGAGGAAGTATTCGTCGACGTCAATGGCCGCCAGGCCCGGCTCATCGCCTGTTTCGAAGACGTGATGATGCCGGCGAAGTATCTTGTCGAGCATATCCTGATGACTCCGGAAAGGCGGCAATACGTGAAGCGGCGCAACGGGACGGTGGAGCTGGTCGAATACCCGGCCGTCTACCGCCAGGAGCGCACGCTGCTCGAACCGGCCTACCGGGAGCTTCGGGAGATCCCCTGCAAGCCGAGGAAATCGTTCTTCGGATTCTGACAGGGTGGTGGCTCTCACCGGACCCCGCGAGGCCGCGCCCCGCGCAGACGTGGCGCATTCGCGGTGTCCGGTGGGAACGATCCGCGACCGGTCGACATCGGCGGCGCGGGCAGGGGACCTGCGCGTCCGGTCGGCGGCACCGCCCGCGGCGGCCCGAACCGGTCACAACAGCAGGTCTTCCACGATGCGGGATATGAGCTGTGCCTTGCCGCTCACCTCGGCCTTGCGGTAGACCGCGGTGCTTTGCGCCCGGACCGTGCCCACTGCCGTTCCCCGCAAGCGGGCGATCTCGGCCTGCGAAAACCCCTTGACCATGTACCAGGCCACGTCGCGTTCGGCCGACGTGAGGTCGAGCCCGGCGAAGTAGTCGTCGACGACCTTGGAAAACGCCCCCGCGGCGAGGCGGCGGGCGGTTTCGGCGCGGTCGCCGGCGCGGCGGGCCTGCAAGGCGAGACGCACCGACAGCACCGTGCCGAAGACGAGCCCGAGGGCGGCCGCGAGGTCGAGGAGTTCACGCGCCTGCCATCGGAGCGGAAGTTCGGGGAGGCCGAGCACGGCGGCCAGGATCGTCCAGAGAAAGTAGCCGCCGGCGAGACCCTGGACCGCGACGAGGCCCCAGAGGAAGGTGTCGCGCCGGCCGGTCAAGCGCCGGGGCGCCGCCCGGAGGCCCCGGGTTTCGCTCAAGGCCGGTCCGCCGGCGGTCGGCAGGCTGTCAACGCGTGCCATGCTTGCCATCGGTCGGCGCGTTGGGTCCGGGACCGGCGGCCCCGCCCGCGGGCGGTTTCGGTTCACCCGGCGGGGCGGTCGCGGCGCGGCGCCCGGTTTGGAACAGGCGGTCGCTCAGGATGGCGCCGGTGGTGCGGTTGACCACGACCTCGCGCAGGGTCGCGCCGCGGGCGGAGGTGATCACGAGGCGGCCGAACCAGCTCTTGCGGGTCTCGAGGACGTCGTAGCCCTCGGTTTCCAGCCGCTCGATGATCGCCGAGGCGACCGCGGGCGCGGCCTCGGCAAGCAGCGGCGGGGCGGTGCCGGCAAGCAGGGCGAGACCGAGGCTCAGGGCAATGAGATGGCGATTCAACGTGACGGTCCTCGTTTCGGTCCTGGTGCGGCCGCGCGTCCCGGGTCGGGGCGCGCGGCACGAGGGTATGCGGTTTCAGGCGGGGGAGGAACCGTGCGAAACCGCCGCAGCCGCGCCGGGCTGGCCCGATGCACGCGTCATTTGCGGGTCCGCTCGACCGTGCCCGCGCCGTTTTCTTCGCCGGCGCGGGTCCGGGTCCGGACCGCGTCGCCGCAGCCGTCGCCATCGAGGCAGGAGCCGTCTTTCAGCTGCTGCTGAAGGCGCACCTGGTCGGCGACCGGCTGGCATTCGGGTGCGGTACCGTCAACCGGCTGGTCGAGGCAGGAGCCGTCCTTGAGGGTTTGGCGCACCTGGTCCTGGTCGCCGCCCGAGGCGAGGGCGGCGGATGCCGCCAATGCCGCTGTGAGCACCAGGATATTTCTGGAAAGATGTGTCATGGGATAGCCTTCCATCTGACAGCCCTGCGGGGTCCGGGACTGGACGCCCGCTTGGGGCATGGCCCCAGCAAGACACAGATGGAAGGCAGGCTCTATTGGCCGAATGGCATAGCCGCGGGCCGATAAGCGAAGCGCATAGGCGGTCGACCGACCGGCGCTGGGCTCAGACCGCCCGGGCGGCGCGTTTGCGCTCGTGCGGGTCGAGGTAGCGCTTGCGCAGGCGGATCGCGTTCGGGGTGACCTCGACGAGCTCGTCGTCGTTGACATAGGCGATTGCCTGTTCCAGCGACATCCGGCTGACCGTGGTCAACCGCACCGCCTCGTCGGTGCCGGAAGCGCGCACGTTGGTGAGCTTCTTGCCCTTGAGCGGGTTCACGTCGAGGTCGTTTTCGCGGGCATGCTCGCCGATGATCATGCCCTGGTAGACCTTTTCCTGCGGCTCGACGAACATCTTGCCACGCTCTTCGAGGTTCCACAGGGCATAGGCCACCGCCTCGCCGGCTTCCATCGAGATCAGCACCCCGGCGCGGCGGCCGGGGATCGGCCCCTTGTGCGGGGCCCAGCCGTGGAACACCCGGTTGAGCACGCCGGTGCCGCGGGTGTCGGTGAGGAATTCGCCGTGGTAGCCGATGAGCCCGCGCGAGGGCACATGGGCGATGATCCGGGTCTTGCCGGCGCCGGCGGGTTTCATCTCGACGAGATCGCCGCGGCGCGTGCTGGTGAGTTTCTCGATCACCACGCCGGAGTATTCGTCATCGACGTCGATGGTTGCCTCTTCGATCGGTTCCATCCGCACGCCGTCCTTGTCGCGCATGATGACCTGCGGGCGCGAGATCGACAGTTCGAACCCTTCGCGGCGCATGTTTTCGATCAGCACGCCCATCTGCAACTCGCCGCGCCCCGAAACCTCGAAGGCCTCGCCGCCCGGGGTGTCGGCGACCTTGATGGCGACGTTGCTCTCGGCTTCCTTCATCAGCCGTTCGCGGATGACGCGCGACTGCACCTTCTTGCCGTCGCGCCCGGCGAGCGGGCTGTCATTGATGCCGAAGGTGACGGTGATGGTCGGCGGGTCGATCGGCTGGGCCGGCAGCGGCTCGTCGACTGCAAGCGCCGCGATCGTGTCGGCCACGGTGGCCTTCTGCATGCCTGCGAGCGAGACGATGTCGCCGGCCTGGGCCTCGGGGATCTCGGTCTGGCCGAGGCCGCGAAAGGCGAGGATCTTCGACACCCGGAACTGTTCGATCTTCTGACCGATGCGGCTGATCGCCTGCACCGTGGCGCCGGTTCTGAGTTTGCCCGACTCGACGCGTCCGGTCAGCAGCCGGCCGATGAACGGATCGGCCCCGAGGGTGGTGACGAGCATGCGGAAATCCTCGCCCTGCCGGGCAATCTGGCGCGGCTTCGGCACATGGTTGACGACCAGCTTGAACAGCGCGTCGAGGTTCTTGCGCGGCCCGTCGAGCTCGGTGTCGCACCAGCCCGAGCGCCCGGAGGCGTAGAGATGCGGGAAATCGAGCTGGTCGTCGTCGGCGCCGAGACCGGCGAACATGTCGAATACCTCGTCGAGCGCGCGGTCGGGCTCGGCGTCGGGTTTGTCGACCTTGTTGAGCACGACGATGGGCCTCAGCCCGAGGGCCAGCGCCTTGGCGGTGACGAACTTGGTCTGCGGCATCGGTCCTTCAGCGGCATCGACCAGCAGCACGACCCCGTCGACCATCGACAGGATCCGCTCGACCTCGCCGCCGAAATCGGCGTGGCCCGGGGTGTCGACGATGTTGATCCGGGTGCCCTTCCACTCGACCGAGGTGGCCTTGGCGAGAATGGTGATGCCGCGCTCGCGCTCCAGGTCGTTCGAATCCATCGCCCGCTCGGCGACGGCCTGGTTCTCGCGGAACGCGCCCGACTGCTTCAGGAGCTCGTCGACGAGGGTGGTCTTGCCGTGGTCGACGTGGGCGATGATGGCGATGTTGCGCAGGTCCATGGGGCCTCCAGTTGGCGTAATGCGGGGCCATAACGCGCAGGCCGGCGAAAGGCCAGCCACAATCGCGCCGTCAGGTCGCGACGTAACGGTCGCGCCGGTGGTTCATGGTGATGATGACATTGAGCAAAACCGCGCCGGCGAGCGACCAGAGCACGATCGGTGCGGAGAACAGCAAGGCGGCAAGCGCGAAGACGAAGCCGTCGAAGCCGAGCTGGATCAGCCCGGCGCGGATGCCGAGCCGGTCCTGGACGTAGAGCGCCAGGATGCCGATGCCGCCGAGCGTGGCGCCGTGGCGGAACAGCACGAGCAGGCCGGTGCCGGCGGTGATGCCGGCGAGGAAGGCGGCGAGCCCGGGATGGCCGACGTCGAGCGTGATGAGCCGGCCCATCGCCTCCGACAGCGCCGAGAGCAGGGCGACGGCGGCGAAGGTCTTGAGCGTGAAGCGCCAGCCCATCCGGGCGACGGCGAAGAAATAGAACGGCAGGTTGAGCAGGAAGAAGACGAGGCCGAACGGCCAGGCGCCCCAGTAGGAAAAGACCAGCGAGAGGCCGGCGATCTGCCCGGTGATGAGGCCCGGGCCTTGCAGGAACTGGATCGACAGCGCCACCAGCCCGGTGCCGGTGAGGAAAGCGAGGGCGTCTTCGACCGGGGTGTGGTGATCGGGGGGCGCGGAAAGGAGGAGCATCGGGGGCCTGGGCTATGGTGTCGGCGGCTCGATACCTCTCCCGGACGCGGAACGCCAGCGGCGAGCGAGGATCGAGCCGTCGTCGGGGTGCCGATCGCCGCGGCTCACCTCAAGCGCCTGCGCGGGTGCCGAGGCGTTTCGCGGCCGTTCCGAAACGCTTCAATGGGTGGCCGAGGCCGAAAACAGGTGGATCACCAGGATGCCGGCGAGGATCAACCCCATGCCGAGGAGGGCGGGCAGATCGAGCCTCTGGCCGAAGACGGCGAAGCCGATGATCGCGATGAACACGATGCCGAGACCCGACCACATGGCATAGGCGATCCCGACGGGGATGAACTTCAGAACCCAGCCGAGCAGCAGGAAGCTGACGCCGTAGGCGATGACCACGAGCACCGAAGGGGCGAGCCGGGTGAACTGCTGGCTGGCCTGCAGCGCGGAGGTGCCGATGGTTTCGGCGGCGACGGCGAGAAACAGGATGAGATAGGGCAAGGGCGGGCTCCGTGAAACGGGGGGTGCGCGCGACAGTAGCTGCGGCGAAAGCCGATGGCCAGAAGCGGCCGCCGGGTCAGCCGCGATGCGCCGCGCGGTAATGCGCCAGCACGTAGACCCGGATGGCGGAGGCGAGCCCGGAGGCGACCCCGCGTGCCTCGTCGATCTCGGCGGCGAGCTGGTTGATGCCCTTGCCCTCGGCTGCGGCGACGGCACGAAAGGCCTCCCAGAACGGCGCTTCGAGCGAGACCGACGTGCGGTGGCCGCGCAGGGTGAGCGAATGTTTGACCGGGCGGGCGGTCATTCCCGCCCGTCCCGATCCTGACTCCGGTCGCGTCGATGCCCGTCGAGATCGCGCGCGGACTTGTCGGCGCGGGCGTCCTCAAGCGCCCTTTGGGCTTTCGTCCGCCCGTGTTTCGCCGCGTTCGCGTCGCCGCGCGCGCGTTTCTCGTTGCGGGCTTTTTCCTTGCGGGCCCGATTGAGATTGGTGACCTTGCTCATGGCGCCATCATAGAACGCGCGCCGCCGGCGGACCAGCGCCGCGCATTCTCTTGTTCGGGCTGAACATCCCCCGCCCCGGACCGGGGGCTCGCCCCCGGCTCGGCAATGTCCGCCTCAGCCCTTCGGCCCGATCATGTCTTCGGGCCGGACGATCCGGTCGAATGTCTCTTCATCGACGAAGCCGAGCGCCACCGCTTCTTCGCGCAGGGTGGTGCCGTTCTTGTGCGCGGTCTTGGCGACCTTGGTGGCATTGTCGTAACCGATGGTCGGGGCGAGCGCCGTCACCAGCATCAGGCTTTCCTTCATCAGCTTCTCGATCCGCGCCTCGTTGGCCTTGATGCCCATGAGCATCCGCTCGGTGAAGCTGTCGGCGACGTCGCCGAGGAGCTGGATCGACTGCAACAGGTTGTAGGCCATCATCGGGTTGTAGACGTTGAGCTCGAAATGGCCCTGGGAGCCGGCGAACTTGATCGCCGCGTCGTTGCCCATGATATGGGCGGCGACCTGGGTCATGGCCTCGGCCTGGGTCGGGTTGACCTTGCCGGGCATGATCGAGGAGCCGGGCTCGTTCTCGGGCAGGATCAGCTCGCCGAGGCCGGAGCGGGGGCCGGAACCGAGGAAGCGGATGTCGTTGGCGATCTTGTACATCGCGCCGGCCACCGTCGCCAGCGCGCCCGAGAGGAACACCATCGCGTCATGGGCGGAGAGGGCTTCGAATTTGTTCGGCGCAGTGACGAAGGGCAGGCCGGTGATCCGGGCCATGTTGTCGGCCACCTCCTCGCCCCAGCCGGGACGGGTGTTGAGCCCGGTGCCCACCGCGGTGCCGCCCTGGGCGAGCTCGTAGATGCCGGGGAGTGCCAGCTTGATCCGGTCGATGCCGTTGCGGATCATCTGGGCGTATCCCGAGAACTCCTGGCCCAGGGTCAGAGGGGTCGCGTCCTGGGTGTGGGTGCGGCCGATCTTGATGATGTGTTTGAACTCGGCCGACTTCGCCTCGAGCCCTTCGGCGAGCTTTTCGAGCCCGGGCAGGGCGATATCGCGCACGGTCATGGCGGCGGCGATGTGCATCGCGGTCGGGAAGGTGTCGTTGGACGACTGGCCCATGTTGCAATGGTCGTTCGGGTGGACCGGATCTTTCGAGCCGATCACGCCGCCAAGGATCTCGATGGCGCGGTTGGCGATGACCTCGTTGGCGTTCATGTTGGACTGGGTGCCGGAGCCGGTCTGCCAGACCACCAGCGGGAAATGATCGTCGTGGTCGCCGGCGATCACTTCGCCCGCCGCCTGGATGATCGCATCCGCCAGCCGCGCGTCGAGGGCGCCGGCCTTCTTGTTGGCCTCGGCGCAGGCCTGCTTGACGACGCCGAGCGCGCGCACGATGGCGACAGGCTGGGTCTCCCAGCCGATCGGGAAGTTCATCAGCGAGCGCTGGGTCTGGGCGCCCCAGTACTTGTCCGCGGGCACCTCCAGCGGGCCGAAGCTGTCGGTTTCGGTGCGGGTCTTGGAGCTGGGTGATGTCATGGGAGATCTCCGATGTATGCCGTTGCATGCCGTTTAGCGGCTGCAACGTCCTGGCGCAATGAAAAGGGTTTCGCGCCTCCGATGCAACCGCGATCGCGGCCCGGGGCAGGCCCGCCCGGCGCGCGCCCCGCTGCGGTGACGGCGGAACGCGACATCCGGCGGCAGGGCCGCCTCTGTTGCACCGCGACCCGTCCCGGCGCCGCGCCGTCTCGACCGGCAGCGCGCCGGGCATCGAAAAGGCACGTGGCAGGGGCCTGGACGGCTATTTCCGGAAGGAATCGAGACTGACGACCTCGGCGTCCTTCTTGGCGTCCGGCTTGACGTCCTTCTTCTTGGCGTCCTGTTTGCCGGCCGCTTTTGCCTTCGTCGTCGCCGCCTCCGGGGTGGCGGGATCGGCGGTGTCTTCCTCTGCGTCGCTGTCCTGGTTCTCGAACCTCAGGCCGAACTCGACAGAGGGGTCGACAAAGGTGCGGATCGCGTCGAAGGGGATATACATGCGCTCGGGCTGATTGCCGAAATTGAGGGTGACGGTAAAGCCGTCGTCATCGACCTTGAGGTCGTCGAACCAGTGCTGCATGACGATGGTCATGTCATCGGGGAACCGATCCGAAAGCCAGTCGGCGATCTCGACGTCCGGATGAGCGGTGTCGAAACTGATGAAGAAATGATGCGCGTCGGGCAGGCCGGTCGCGGACACATCCGTCAACACCTGGCGGATCAGGCCGCGCATGGCGTCGTGCATCAGATTGCCATAGTCGATCGACCGCGACATCGGGTCCTCCGGGGCGATTTCAGACCAACATACGGGATTCGGTTTGGAAGGGAAGGGGGCGGCGACGGGGGCCGGGAAACCGGCGCCGGGGTCCGGGCCGGGCGACGGAGCGGGGCCGCAACGGTGGCGAGGATAGGGCGGGGGGTTAGTGCAGGCTTCTGTTGCCAGGTGCCTGCGAACCCCGCCTCACGCTGCAAAGCGAGAGGACTTAAGTTTCGATCTTCCGCACCGCTTAGGCGGCGAGGGCGATCGGAGCACGATTGTCGTTGGCAATTATGCTTTTCGGACCGATAACGGTGGTACCTCACCGAGACAAAGCAAACCCTTTTAGACGTTTGTCGATCCTATTTCGGCCCCATGTCCCCCCAACGACGGGTGTTTGGTGGAGCCGCCGGGTACCGCCCCCGGGTCCAATCCGCTTATTGTGAGCGCGTTTATGTCCATATTCCCCGAAGGGACAGTGTGAATATAGGGTGTGGCGGGACCGCTGTGAAGGGGCTGTGAACGCCCCGGGGGGAATCCGGATGAATTCTGTCGCGAAAGCCGCGCGGCCGGGGGTGCGACGCTCGACGGAACCTCGACGGCGGGCCACCCGGGCCGGGCCGCCGCCCGTCAACGACGTGGCCTGCCGAAGCGCGGTCCCGCCCGAAGAAACCCCGCCCGCGGGGGAGCCGCGGGCGGGTGACGGACGGGCGCGGCGCTATGCGGCCGTCTTGACCTCGACCTTGTGACCCGGGGTCTTCATCTCGGCCGGTTTCGGAACCGTCACGGTGAGAACACCGTTCTTGATGTCGGCGACCACCGTCTCGGGGTCGATCTCGAAGGGCACGCGGGTCATCCGCTTGAAGCTGCCGGCGCGGCGTTCGAGGCGCCGGAACGTCCGGCCTTCGTCGTCGCCGGTCTCGTCCTTTTCGGAGGTTTTCCTGCCCTGGATCGTGATCGTGTCGCCGGTAATCTCGACATCGACATCGTCGCGTTCGATCCCGGGCAGTTCGGCGGTGAGCCGGACCTCGGTGTCGGTTTCGCTCACGTTGGTGCGGACCTCGAAACCGCCTTTCACCGGGTCGGTCCGGTCGAAGTCTTCGATCAGGGCGTCGATCTGTCTGCGCAGCGCATAAAACGGGCTGTCTGCGTCTTCGCCCCAGTCGCTCCACACCGCCGGGAGCCAGTCGCGTTTCCGTGTCATGGTGTCCTCCATCATCGGATTTGCAACGTGAGCAATGTATCACCAATGCGACTCTGGCGCCTTGACCCGGGTCAAGATCGAGGGGAAACCGCAGCACCTGCCGCAAGATTTGGGGTTGCACGGGACCGGGTCGCGCCGGAAACTGCGCGCGATGGAAACCGGCCCCGACTGACCGCAGGCGCAGGCGGGGCCAGAGAGGAAGACAAGATGCCCACATTCTCCCGTCTTGCCGGCGCCGTTCTGCTCGCGGCCCTCGGTGTCTATGCCGCCATACTCGCCAAGACCCACCTTCCGGACGGCGAACCGGGGGGAATGCTGATCCCGGTGGGTGCGGCCATGGGCGCGGTGGTCGGCTGGGCCTTCACCGGCCGCCAGCTTGACCGCGGCAAGGGCAACGGGCTCGCCATCGGCTTCACCTCGGCGGTTCTGCTGGCTTTCTGGGTGGCGTTCCTGTTCGCGCTCGAAGAGATGATCGACCGATCGCGGCGCGGCCAATACGGCAGCAGCCCGACGAATGCGGTGAAGGACGTGTTCAACATCATCATCGATTATGCGCAGGAAATCATGCAGGTCGACGTGATCCTCGCGCTGGCCGTCGGCGGGGCGGTGGTGGGCATCGTCACTGCATTCGTCGGAAGACACTTCCGATGAGCGGGGTGCTGTTTCTCTACGGTCCGCTCTGCCATGCGCCGCTGCGCCGGGAGGTGCTCGGGATCGGCCACAGCGTTTCGGAGGCGCGGCTCGCCGGGTACCGGGCGGGGCGGGTGCAGGGCTCGGATCGGCCGGCACTGGTGCCGGGATCGGGCGAGGTCAAGGGGCTGCTGGTCCAGGGGCTGGACGAGACCGCACAGGCGCGGGCGCTGTTTTTCGCCCAATCGCTGGGCTACGTCGCGCAGCCGGTCAAGGTGCGGGCCGGGCGCCTGACCAGCGTGGCCGCGAAGGCTTTCGTGCCGGCGGGCGAACCGGCAGATCTCGACGGGCCCTGGGACCTCGGCGACTGGAGCGAGACGATGGGGCCGGTCTGGGTCGCGGCTGCGCGCGAAGTGATGGCGGAGGCGGGCCGGGTGAGTGCGGAGGCGATGGCCCGGCGCTGGCCGACGACCCGTCTGCGCGCGGCCACCCGGATGCGGGCGGCGGCCGGTGCGGGCACCGAGGTCCGGGCCGACTTCACCGCGCAGCGCGATGTCGAGATCCTCAGGGAGCGCCGGCCCTATACCGAGTATTTCAGCCTCGAAGACCCCGACCTCCGGTTCCGCCGCTTCGACGGCCAGTGGTCGCGGCCGGTGCGGCGGGCGGCTTTCATCGGCGGTGACGCTGCGACGGTGCTGCCCTATGATCCGGTGCTCGACAGCGTTCTGGTGGTCGAGCAGTTTCGGGCCGGGCCGCTGATGCGCGGCGATCCGCGGCCCTGGTCGCTGGAGCCGATCGCGGGCCGGATCGACCCGGGTGAGAGCCCCGAAGCCGCGGCCCGTCGCGAGGCGATGGAGGAGGCCGGGATCGAGCTGGGGCCGTTGCACCGGGTGGCGGATTACTACCCGTCGCCGGGCGCGGTATCGGAGTTTCTGTTTTCCTTCGTGGCCGAGGCCGATCTTGCCGGGCGCGACGGGGTGCTCGGCGGCGCGGTGAGCGAGGACGAGGACATCCGCACCCATGTCGTGCCGTTCGAACTGCTGATGGAGCTGATCGTCTCGGGCGAGGCGGGGACGGGGCCGCTGATTCTGTCGAGCTACTGGCTTTCGCTGAACCGGTTGCGGCTCTGGGGCTGAGGCCCCGGGCAAGGTCGCGCGCCGGGGCGGAGAGCCGCGTGGCCCCGTCGGGCGGCGGACGCACGCCTTGAGTTCCCGCGGCGGCGGTCCTACACATCTGCCAGAGCCAAACCCAGAGGGGCCCCGTCATGGACCAACCCGAAGACCTCGCCGGACTGATCGGCAATACGCCGCTGGTGAAACTCAGGGCCGTGTCCGAGGCGACCGGCTGCGAGATCTACGGCAAGGCCGAGTTCCTGAACCCCGGCCAGAGCGTGAAGGACCGCGCCGCGCTGTGGATCATCCGCGACGCGATGGCGCAAGGGCGCCTGGGGCCGGGCGGTACCATCGTCGAGGGTACGGCCGGCAACACCGGCATCGGGCTTGCGCTGGTCGGCGCATCGATGGGGTTCCGCACCGTGATCGTCATTCCCGAGACCCAGAGCCAGGAAAAGAAGGACATGATCCGGCTCGCCGGGGCCGAGCTGGTCGAAGTGCCCGCGGCCCCCTACAGGAACCCGAACAATTATGTGCGCTATAGCGAGCGCCTTGCCCGGGAACTGGCGAAAACCGAGCCAAACGGCGCGGTCTGGGCCAACCAGTTCGACAACGTCGCCAACCGCCGGGCCCACGCCGAGAGCACCGGCCCGGAGATCTGGGAGCAGACCGGCGGCAGGGTGGACGGGTTCGTCTGCGCGGTGGGATCGGGCGGCACCCTGGGCGGTGTTGCCGAGGCGTTGCAGCCGAAGGGCGTGAAGGTGGCGATCGTCGATCCGATGGGGTCGGGGCTCTACGCCTATTACACGACCGGCACCATCGCCTCGTCGGGCAATTCGATCACCGAGGGGATCGGCCAGGGGCGGATCACCGCAAATCTCGAGGGCGTGACGCCCGACATGGCCTTCCAGGCCTCGGACGAGGAGGCGCTGCCCTATGTCTTCGACCTCGTCACCGACGAAGGGCTCGTGCTCGGCGGCTCCTCGGCGATCAACATCGCCGGCGCGGTGCAGATGGCCCGCGAGATCGGCCCGGGGCACAGGATCGTGACCGTGCTCTGCGACTATGGCACCCGGTACCAGTCGAAGCTCTTCAACCCGGCATTCCTGCGCGGGAAGGGCCTGCCGGTGCCGCTCTGGCTCGATCGCGCCGCCCGGGATCTGCCGGACGTGACCGAGCCGACATGACCCGCGCACACCGGCCCCTTTGGCACGTTCTGATGGCCCTGGCCCTGGCGCTCGCCGCGCTGCTGGTCTGGGCGCCCGCGGCCCGGGCCCAGACGGAGGACAGTTCGCAGGCGGCGCAGGTGGAGGCCGCCGCCGGCGAGGTCGTGGCCGAGCTGGCGGCAAGCGGCGGCGGCATCGACTATGCGACCTGGGAGAGCTTCGCGACCCGGGTCGAAGCCGCGCTGGAGAGCGGGCGGGTGTCGGACTCGGTGCTCGGCGATCTGCGCCGCGACCTCGTCGACTGGCGCGCCACCTTCGCCGAGGCCAAGGGAGAGAGCTCGGTGCGCATCCTCGCGCTGCGGGCCCAGCTCGACGCGCTCGGGCCGGCGCCTGCGGACGGCACCGCCGAGCTGGCCGGGACGGCGGCGCAGCGCGCCGGGCTCGAGAGCGAGCTCGATGCCGTGCTCACCCCGGTCACCCGCGCGACGCTGGCCCATACCCGGGCCGACACGCTGGTTACGACGCTCGACCAGTCGCTGCGCTCGCGCCAGGCCAACGATGTCAGCGCACAGGGGCCGAGCCCGTTCAATTTCAACGCCTGGTTCCCGGCGATGGAGACGTTTCAGCGCACCTTCCGCCTTGCCTGGTCGGCGGCGATTTCGTCGTGGTCGACGCCGAGCCGTCGGGCCGGGCTGATCGCGGACCTGCCGCTGACCGTCCCGCTCGGGATCATCGGGCTGGTGCTGCTTGTGTTCGGTTGGCGGTCGGTCCGGCGGATCGGCGACCGGCTGCGCGAAGGCAAGTCGCCGCCGGTGCGCGGGGCCTGGGGTTTTGTCATTTCGGCACTCCAGGTCTGGGTGCCGAGTTTCGGCGCATTGCTGCTCAGCGAGGCCGTGTCCAACGCCTTCGTGCTCGATTCGCGCGGCGAGCAGATCGTCACGGCCTTCAACGGCATCGTCGTGGTCCAGTTCCTGGCGCGCTGGCTCGGCAACCGGGTGTTCGGCATCCCCGGTGCGAGCTGGCGGGTGCTGGAGCTTGCCGGCGGCAGGGTGCGTGCGGGCCACGCGATGGCGGCATCGCTCGGGGTGCTGATCGGGCTGCAGATGCTGCTGGTCGACCTCGGCCGGATCGACGCCTATTCCGACGCGACCCTGGCGGTGCTGAATTTCCCGCTGATCGTGGCGACGAGCGTGGTGCTCTGGCGGTTTGGCCGGATGATGCGCCGCTACCGCGATGACACGGATGTGCAGGCCGAGGAGGACGACCGGCCGACGAGTTTCTACAACCGCACCGTCCGGGTGCTCGGCACGCTGCTCACGCTGGTGGCGATCGCAGCGACGCTGGCGGCCGCGCTCGGCTACCGCAATCTCGCGATCTTTGCCCTGTTCCCGTCGATCATCACGCTGGCGCTGATCGCGGTGTTGATGATCCTACACCATTTCATCGTCGACATCTTTGCCCTGGTCGTGCGCCGGGGGCGCGAGGAGGCGGTGCAATCGCTGGTGCCGGTGCTGATCAGCGTCGGTGTCGCCATCGCCGCGATGCCGCTGCTGCCGCTGATCTGGGGCTACCGGGTGAGCGACCTCACCGAATTCTGGACCCGGGTCTGGGCCGGGATCACCATCGGCGAGGCGGTGATCACGCCGACAACAGTCCTTACCGTCGCGGTGGTTTTCGCCATCGGCTACGCGGCGACGCGCCTGGTGCAGGGGATGCTGGGCTCGACGATCCTGCCGAAGACGGGCATGGAGCCCGGCGGCCAGGTCGCGCTGACCTCCGGCGTCGGCTATGTCGGCATTTTCATTGCGGCGCTGGCGGCGGTGACGACGGCGGGTATCGACCTCTCCTCGCTTGCGATCGTCGCCGGTGCGCTGTCGCTCGGCATCGGGTTCGGCCTGCAGAACATCGTCTCGAACTTCGTCTCCGGCGTCATCCTGCTGATCGAACGCCCGATCGGCAAGGGCGACTGGATCGAGGTCGGCACGACGATGGGCACGGTGAAGGACATCTCGGTGCGCTCGACCCGGATCGAGACCTTCGACCGCACCGACGTGATCGTGCCCAATTCCGACCTGATCTCCGGCACCGTCACCAACTACACCCACGGCAACCTGCTTGGCCGGGTGATCGTGCCGGTGGGCGTGGCCTACGGCACCGATACGCGGCGGGTCGAGAAGATCCTCTACGAGATCGCCCAGGCCCACCCGCTGGTGACGGTCAAACCCGAGCCGAAGGTCGTGTTTCAGCGGTTCGGGGCCGACAGCCTCGATTTCGAGGTTCGGGTGATCCTGCGCGATGTCAACTTCATGCTCGACGTGCGCAGTGCGCTCAACCACGAGATCGCCCGCCGCTTCGCCGAAGAGGGGATCGAGATCCCCTTCGCCCAGCGCGACATCTGGCTGCGCAACCCCGAAGCGCTGACCGGCGCCCAGCCGCCGGCGGCCGGTCCCGCGGCGCCGTCCGCGCAGGCTGCGACGCCGAATGCGACGCAGACCTCCGCCGCGCCTCAGACCATGATGGAAGCCGCCGATCTGCACGACCCGCAGGGCGAGAGACACGCGGATGGCGATGATGACTGAGCCGCTGTTTCGCGACGATCCTTACGCGACAGAAGCCCCGGGCCGGGTCACGGCGATCACCGAGCGCGGCGGCATCGTGCTCGACGCCAGCCTGTTCTACCCCACCGGCGGCGGCCAGCCCGGCGATGGCGGCAAGCTGCGCTGGGCCGGCGGCGCGTGCGTGGTGGCGACCACGGTCAAGGGCGACGGCGACGACATCGTGCTGGTGCCGGCCGAGGGCGCCGGCCTGCCCGCGGTCGGTGCGCAGGTGGTCCAGACGATCGACTGGGACCGGCGTCACCGGCTGATGCGGATGCACAGCGCGTTGCACCTGTTGTCGGTGGTGCTGCCCTTCCCGGTGACCGGGGGGGCGGTCGGGCCGGAGAAAGGCAGGCTCGACTTCGCCATGACGGAGCTGCCGGACGACAAGGCGGCGCTGGACGAGGCGCTGAATGCGCTGATCGCGCGGGACCTGTCGGTGAGCGCCGAATGGATCACCGAGGCGGATCTCGAGGCCAACCCGGGGTTGGTAAAGACCATGTCGGTGCAGCCGCCAAAAGGGGCAGGGCGGGTCCGGCTCATTCGGATCGGCAGCGCCGAAGACCCGGTCGACCTGCAACCCTGCGGCGGCACCCATGTGGCGCGGACCGGCGAGATCGGAGCTGTGCGGATCGGCAAGGTCGAAAACAAGGGCAGGCTCAACCGGCGGGTCAATCTTCACCTCGACGGGTGAGGGCTGAGCCGCGGGGGTGCTTGAGTATGCCTGCCAGGAATGAGGGCTGAGGCATGAGCGATGTTCCCGAGGACTGGCGCGCGGCGAACCGGGCGACCTGGGACGAGCGCGTGGCGATCCATCTCGAGGCCAGCGCCTATGACCTCGCCCCGCTCAAGGCGGGCCGGGCGGCGCTGCATCCGATCGAGGAGGCCGAGATCGGCGCGGTCGCCGGGCTGAGGATCGCCCATCTGCAATGCCATTTCGGCCGCGACTCGCTGATCCTGGCGCAGAAAGGCGCCGCGGTGGTCGGGCTCGACTTCTCCGGCAAGGCCATCGCCGTCGCCCGCGGACTCGCGACCGAGCTGGCGCTCGACGGGCGCGCCCGGTTCGTCGAGGCCGACCTCTACGATGCGCCCACCGCACTCGCGTCCGAGGCGCCGTTCGATCTGGTTTTCGTCACCTGGGGCGCTATCGGCTGGCTTCCGGACCTGGCCGGCTGGGCCGGGATCGTGGCCGGCCTGCTTGCGCCCGGCGGCCGGCTCTACCTGGCCGAAGGCCACCCGTTCGCGATGGTCTTCGACACCGAAGCCGGCGACGACGGGCAGGGGCGGCCCTGCTGGTATGCGCCTTACCTGGATTTCGCGATGTGGAAGGAGGAGGCGCCGGCGGATTACACCGGCGATTTCCCCCGGCTCGAAGCGGGGCATGAGTATTGGTGGGATCATCAGCTTGGCGACATTCTCACCGCCGTCGCGGGCGCCGGGTTGCGGCTCGATTGGCTGCATGAACACGATGCGGTGCCATGGCCGATGTATCGGGTGCTGGCACAGGGGCCGGACGGGATGTATCGTTGGCCGGACAAGCGCTGGTTGCCGCTGGCGTTCTCGCTCTCGGCCACGAAGGTGGCATGACCGGGCGGATCGGGGCGGCACGGCACCGCCATGTTGGTTTCGTCAAAAGGGCGTAATTTCAACAGCAAGTGCGTGCTATGCTCGGCGGGAAACAATGCGCACCGCGCGATATCACGGCGTCGCGGGAGTCCGGCGCAGGTCGGGGCATCGGATCGTCGATGCGCCGCGGCCGGATCCCGGGCGCAGAATACCTGCAGGCGTCGTCCCGGCGCCCCCATGTGAAAGGGTCAGAAGATGAAATCATTGATGTTCACCGTTGCCTTGGCGATCGCGGCTCTCGCCGGTCCGGTCTGGGCCCAGACGAGTACCGGTCCCGCGATGTCGTCCGACTCGACCGCGGCCGCCGCGCCGCTGCACGCGCAGGCTGCGCATGACCCGAACGTGGAGGTCGCTTTCTGGGAGGCGATCCAGACCAGCGACGACCCGATGCTCTACCTCGCCTATCTCGAGCAGTTTCCGGACGGTGCGTTCCGGGTGATCGCCCGCAACCGCCTCGACGACCTGTGGGACCGGGCGATCCGGGCCTTTGCCCTGCTCGACGATATGGGCGTCTCGCTCGATACGGTGCCCGGGACGGTGGCGGCGCCCGTTCCCGCGCCGGCACCCGCGCCGGTCGTCGTCAACCCGCCGATCGTCGCAAACCCGCCGATCGTCGTCGCCCCGACGGTGACGCCCGTGCCGCAAGCGCCGAGCTGGCAGCTGATCCGCAACACCCAGAACCAGCTGCGCCGGCATGGTTGCTACAAGGGCGCCGCCGACGGGGTCTGGGGCGAGCGCTCGAAGGCCGCGATGCGGACGTTCAACCAGCGCGCGGGCACGACCTTCATGGTGAAACGGCCCACTCCCAACGCGATCAACCGGATGCGCGAATTGACCCGCGCGGGGGTCCAGATCTGCCGCTGAGGTCTGCCGAAGGGGCGCGGCGCATTTTTTCCCGCGCCCCCTTGTCACCCCGGCGCGGGCCGGGATAGATAACCGCCACGGAGAGGTGGCCGAGTGGTCGAAGGCGCACGCCTGGAAAGTGTGTAGGCGGGAAACCGTCTCCAGGGTTCGAATCCCTGTCTCTCCGCCACCCATGCTTGCGAAATGTGTCTCTGGCACCCCCTATGAGCCGATCTTTCCCATAAATCCAAAGGTTATGCGGGAAGAGCTGTTCACTGGTCTAGGTGTCAGGCGCCCCCGAAGTGTTCTCTCAGGTCCAGTATTCTCCGAACCTGTTGACTGCGGGGATTTGGTGATCTGCCCTGTAACACTTTAAAAAAAAAGGATAACCGAGTTTGCCGGGCTGATGCCTTCGATCCCGGTCTCGTTCGGCCAAAAGGAACTCGGATCGAACCGATAGAACGGTGTCGGACGGGTTTGGATGCCGCTGAGAAATGCGATGTTTCGTGCGCCTTGGTCGGTCGCCGTTGACTGGAAGCGGACACTCACTTCCTTCGGCTCCGACGACCCCTTCGCGGACAACGCGGACGCGTGCAGGTGCAACGGGACACACATGGCCGCAGCGGTGCCCTGTCGATAGGGAACTGATCGGTGAGCCGCGCAGCAACAGGTCTTCCGGAACGCGGCATTACTCGCCTGCGTGGGCAAGCTCGGCCGGCTTCAGTCACTCATCCCAGGCGAACGCGGGGCCGACTTTCGGGCGCGCGAAGGGGGTAGTCTCCAAGCAATTAGATGCTGGTCCAGCGGTCACCGATAGCTTGGGCCATTCGCGGCGACGAGCGGCTGACTTCGAAGGAAACGGCGTCGCGCACTCAGGCCATCTGCGAGATGGTTGACAGGCTCGTTTGCGAGCAACGGGCTCTTGTGCGTCCCTGTAGATTCCTCTTAAGGTCCGAAAAAAAGATCGGCCGTCGAAATCGTGGTCCAGTCGGTATTGTCCAGACGGATCCGGTTGAGACCGGTCAGGGTGTCGATGACCAGCGTGTGACCGTTGCCGCCGTCGACGATAGTGACTTCGGCCGCGGTCAAACCGGTTGCGCTCATGTCGAGGATGTCGATGCCCTGCTGGTAATCGCCGATGACATCTCGGCCCCAATTCGTACCGAAGGCGAAGGTATCGGCCTCGATACCGCCAACGAGGTAATCGTTGTCGGCGCCACCGTTGAGCCTGTCGGTGCCGGTGCCTCCGTAGATCTTGTCGTTGCCGGCGCCGCCGTTGAGCGTATCGGCGCCACCATTGCCGGTGAGCCGGTTGGCGCCCGTATCGCCGCTCAGAACATCGTCGAAGCGCGAGCCCGCGACATTCTCGATGTTGGCCAGGCTGTCACCGGTCGCATCGCCCCCGGCGCCGGTCCCGGCCGCGAGGTCCACCTGGACCGCACCGGCAGACGACGCGTAGTAGGCGGTGTCCACGCCGTCGCCGCCATCGAGGGTGTCGCCATCCGCCCCGCCGGCGAGGAGATCGTTGTCGGCGCCGCCATTGATCGTATCGTTGCCCGCACCGCCGTAGAGCTTGTCGTCGCCCGCCGCGCCGTTCAACGTGTCGTGCCCGTTGAGGCCGTAGAATCGGTTCGCACCTTCGTGGCCGGTCAGCACGTCGTTGTAATTCGACCCCTGGAGGTTCTCGATATTCGTCAGGACATCGCCCGAAGCCTCACCATCCGACACCTGCGGCCCCGCCAGGGAGAGATCGACGGTGACCGCGGCCGCGGACTGGTAATACCCCGCCCAGTCCTCCGCGCCCGCGCCGCCGTCGAGCGAGTCGGCCCCGATGCCGCCGAGGAGGACATCGTTGTCGCCGCCGCCATTGAGCGTGTCATCGCCCGCCTCGCCGTAGAGACGGTCCGCCCCGAGCCCGCCCGACACGCTGTCGTCGCCGCCGCGAGCATAGACCCGGTTGGGGCCTGCGTCGCCCGTGAGCGTATCGCCGTGGTCGCGCGAGCCTTCCAGGTTTTCGATGCTGATGAGCACGTCGCCGTCACCAGTACCGCCCGAGACAGTTCCGAGCGCGAGGTTCACGGTGACCGGGACGGGCGAAAACTTCCATGACGCCATGTCGGTGCCCGGGCCGCCGTCGAGGATGTCGGCGCCATTGATCCCGGCGAGGTAGTCGTCGCCCGCGCCACCCTGGAGCAGATCGTCGCTGTTGCTGCCGTAGAGCTTGTCGTTTCCGTCACCGCCTTCGAGCCAGTCGTTGCCCGACTTGCCGTTCATCGCGTCGTCTCCGGCCATGCCGATGATATGATCGGCCGCCACAGTGCCCACCAGGCCGGAATCGTCGAACCCCGTGCCGAAGATCTCGGTGTACACGCCTGGCAAAACCTGGATCGAAAACGCCTGCGGAGCGGACACATCGATGCCGTCCGAAACGGCGAGCAGGAGATCGTAGATATTGTCGCCATTTGCGTCCCGCGGTGCGGCGAAGAACGGCGCGGCGCGGAAGGCGAGCGCACCGGTGGCCGGGTCGACCTGAAACAGGTCCGCATCGTCTCCGCCGGCGATGGCGAAGCTCGGCAGATTGCCCTCTGCATCCGTAGCCGTGAGCGTCGTGACGGCGATCTGGTGTGCCGCGACGTTCACCGACGCCGGAATCGTCAGCTCGGGTGCGGTATTGGCACCGGTGGTCCCGAGGCCGAGGAAACTGGTCGCCACGAGGCTAGGTGCGCTCTCGCCCGCCAGGGTGAACGACCCTGTCGCCAGGCCCACGCGAAGGCCTGCGGCGGCCGCGGTGAAAGTGATGTCGCCGTAATCGATCCCGAGCCCGGTCACGTCGATCTTGTCGCCGTTGGCCGCATCCGCCCCGATCTCGAAATCGGTGATGACGTCGTCGCCCTGCAACGCCGAGGCCCGGAACACGTCGTCGCCCGGACCGCCCGTCAGGCTGTCGTTGCCGCGGCCGCCGGTCAGGGTGTCGTTGCCGATCCCCCCGTCCAGATCGTCATCGGGGAACCCGCCGATCAGAATGTCCGCGCCATCACCGCCGGTCGCCACGATCCGGCGGTCGGCGTCGGATCCGTCGACCTCGTCATCGCCGAGGCCGCCCCGGAAGTAGACCGTGTTCTGCAGTATTTCCGTGCCAGCCAACGGTTCGACGATGAGCGTCAGCGCAGCTTCTTTAGCCTGGAACACCACCTCACCAGCTTTCTGGAACCAGAACACCGGGTTGTCGGCAACAAGATCGGCAACCTTCACCAGGGGGCCCTGGGCGCTCACGCTCCACGCGGTCCTGATTGCGGCATCGGCACTGACTGTAATACTGCCGCCGGGCAGGTCGGGTTCGTAGCTGTATGACCAAGAGCCCCCGCCACCGCCTCCGGCCGCTGCCGTGCCGCCGTCGAGTGTGCCGTCGAGACCGACGGTTACGCCGTCCGGTGATAGCACGCGCCCGTCATCGGTGATCTTGACCCCGATGATGTCGTGGTCCTTCGTGCCGTTGAAGGAATCTCCAAGAATATCATACGAGTATGACGACGACTGAAGGTATTTCGCGACTTCGAAATAGAGCTCTTTTCGGTGTAGCTCCACCGGACTGGACAGATTCCAGTGCGAGATGGTGTATTCGTCACCCGCGATCTCTTTTGCCAGATCGGGCAAGGCAATCGCGTCGCCCTGGATCCGGATATTGACCATTCCGTTGACCGGATCCTGGTTCAATACCCCGAAGCCCGGGTTCGCGAAGACGATGGCTTCGACATTGGGATCGGTCGAACGCTCGGTCTTGAACGCCTCTGCCATCGCGGCGCCGAGACTGTGGCCCGTGACGTAGATATTATCGTAAGTTGCTGCGTCCAGATAGGCAATCAGGTCGGAAAACTTCCCGTAGTGATCCCACATCGAGACCCAGTCGATGCGATCCGCCCATTCGCCGTCGGTTCCGGTGAAGGCGATGACGAGCGTCTTTCCATTTCCGGATTCGGCGAGAAGCGCCGAGGCATTGCCGTTCTTGAAATAGTTGCCCTCGAAACCGGCATCACCGACGAACGTCCATCCCCGGGCCGCCGCGGCATTGGCATCGAGGATGGTCCAGCCGGCGTCCCGCAGGTTGGCGACCTCGTGGCTGGCGTCTTTCCAATAGGACGCCAGGGCAAAATGGCCGAGCGTTGCGAGTTTGCCCTCGGGGAAAAGCGTCTCCGGGGTGCTGGGCGGCAGCAGCTCTGGCCACCCCTCGACCACGGCAATCTCGGTTCCGCTGGTCGCGCTGGCACCGTCGGTCACGCTGAGCCCGACGAGGTCGGTGCTGCCGTCGCCGACGATGAATTTCCACTTGTCGATATTGTCGAAAGAATCCGTCCAGATGTGGTTCGAACCCATATCGAGCCCGTCATATACGATATGTCCGCCGCCTGCCGTTCGGTCTTGCACCGCGAAACTCACGATGTCGGAGAGCCCGTTCAGGTCACCGATGTCGAACAGGTCCGCCAGGGCGATTTCGGCCCCCGGCAAGAGCGACCGGTCGATGCCGGCAACCCAGGGGACGTAATTCGTCGCGGGCGCCAGGCCGTCATCGATCAGGTTCACGCTGTATTGCCCTGTCGCGTCCCACCAGGCGCCACCGCCACCGGCGCTGATCGCGAGATAATACGTCTGAGCGCCCGTTCCCGGAGCATCGAACACGAATGCCGGGGTCGCGCCGTCGTCGCTGATGTCGGGCGTCAGAATGCGTCCGTCTGCACCCCGGAGGCGAATGAACACATCGGATAGAGAATCGGTGGTGTCGACGCCCGCATCGGCCCAGAAGGTATAGCGCCGCCCGCCTTCGAGCGTGACCTGGTAGTAGTCGGCGTCGACCGTGTCACCGCTCAGGTCGGACTGGTCGATTTCGCTCGTCCGGCTGCCACCGACCGTGAGGACTTCATTGGTCGAAATGTCGCCTGGAACGAAGTCCGGCACGATCGCGGTGACGTCCTGGTATCTCACCCGGTAGCCACCTATGGCGGTGCGGAACGGCTCGCTCGCCTCGCCGTAGTCGCCGGCGCTCACCGCGAGGTAGTAGGTCTGTGGTTCGGTCTGCCCGGCGGTGCTGAACGTGAAGCTTGGGGCGACACCTTCGCCCTCTTGGGCAGCTCCGACAGGAAGGCCGGCGCTGTCGTAGAGCCGCGCAAAGACGATGCCGGTGCTGAGCGAAAGGGACTGCGCATCGAACTGGTAGGTCGTATCCGGGTCGAGCGTGACCCGGTACCAATCCTTGTCGATGAAATTGCCGGGGCCGGTGTTATCCGGAGTCTCGCCGTCTCCGGGGATCGGCTCTGCGTCGATTGCCCCGTTTCGCCAGGCCCCCAAGTCCAGGCCGGTCGTCGACTCGCGTCCTTCCCGGACGATGTCCGCGTCGCCAATAAAGATGTTCGCGGCGGTCAGGACCGATCCGGCCGCATCGTCGTGAATAATCACATAGTTGCCACCCCCGAGGTCCAGTTGAGCCGCGTTCGAAAACGGTCGCGTGACCGTGGCCAGAACTTCCGCGACGGACGCGAACCCGTAGGAGGCGCCAATCTGGATGCGATCGATGGAAAACTCGAAATCGTCGATCGTGTCTGTCCCGGACCCGCCAAGGAACCGGAACACGTCGGCGCCAGCGCCGCCGACCAGGTAGTCGCGACCCGTGCCACCGTCGAGCGTATCACTGTCATCCCCACCCGCCAGGTAATCGTCGTCGGCACCGCCTTCCAGCAGGTCGTTGCCGCCACCACCGAAGATGACATCGTCGCCGGCGTTGCCAATCAGGTGATCGTTCCCGAGGTTACCCTGGATCCGGTCGCTCCCGCCGAGCGCGTCGAGGACGTCATCGACGATCGTCCCGTAGACGGTCACATCGTTGCCTTCGGTCACGATCTGGTGCGGCTGTCCCTGGGCGACAAATCCGTCGATCTGGTATCCGATGTCGGCAAGGATCGCGAGATCATACACGGTCGGGTAGACACGGGTGCCGCTGACGCGGGAGGGGTCCATCAGCGTCGTGTCGCCCGCGAAACCCGACTCGATGTGGCTTCCCGAGATCGGTATCGGACTCCCATTGTTTACCGCCAGCGCATTGGGCCCGACGAACCCTTCGGTTGTCACCAGGTTCGCGTAGGGACCCGACGACCCGAAGCCGAGATTATGGCCGATTTCATGAAACACCGTCGTGAAGAAGTCGTGCAGCCCGGCCGTGGGATCGTCGGCGCCAAAATGCCAGTTGACCGCCGCGTTGGTATTGAACGTGATGGTACCGGCGAAGGGTTCGAAGTCGGTCGTGGGCACAGCGCGAAAACTGTCCCAAATGCGCGACGTGAGAACGTCTCCGGCGGCATCGTAGCCTTCCCGGGTGGCATCGCCGAGTCTGATATACTGGAGGCCATCGGTGCCGGTATACCAGCCGCCGAGATCTTCGGCGCCGACGAAAACCAGCAGGTCGTCGATCTCCTGATCGAGGGTAACGGTGACTTCCTCGGCGCTGTTCGACGGGTTCGTAATACTGAAGGATACGCCAGCGGCAACGTTCTGGAACTCATCGAGTATTATGCTTTCCCAGATACTTGCAGCCGCCCCGAGCGCAGCGCGTCGATCGGGATCGTCGAAGAATCCCGTCGTATCATAGGTATAGTCAAACCGAATATTGAACGCCAAGTCATCCACCCCCACGTTTCGACCCGCAATGATCGCCTAGTCGATACCCCGCCTTTCCGATACGCCACTGCGTTTCGGACCAATGCCAATGCAGCCGCCATTTCGGGCGGCCAAGCGACAACGATATATCCTGTGGGCTAGCAACTGATCGAGCGTTCCCGGAAACGAAATGCGCGGCATTCACATCCGCACCCGGATACCGGCGGGCCAGACAGGCTGTTAACGCCTCGGCCTGCGCGCAGGCACCTTATTCGATCATGCGGCATCAAAAAGGTGCGCCAACATCCCCAATAGCCAATTCCCCCTAATCCGTCCCCACTTCACAGAACCGTGACACCCACGTCAGGCTATGCCAGAGATGGTAGTTTGTCAAAGACCACATATGGTTTTTTTGCCGCGACGATTCTTCGCGCGTCGGGCACGTCAGTGCACATCCGTTGGCATCGTCCAAATACAGCGACCGAACGAGACTGGTCGTGGCGCGTCTGGGCAATCTGGCCAACTGCAACGATGCATGCTGTCACTGCCTTTGCATCCGCAGGTATGTTTGCTCCACGCGAAGAAAACCACTTGAAAGCGCCCCTTTCCGGACCTGCTGCCCAGTGACGGTATTCTGCCGCGTGCAAGCTGCGCCATTCCTCTCGTAAGACGGCTTTGCCTTCCGACAACGCGCGCACCGGGGTTTGGTTCCGTCGCCGCAGAGCGCAGGTTGACCGCATTCCACGCTGCGCGGCACTGGCGAAATCAGGTCACCACGGCCAAGGAAAAAATCGGCTGGTGCGCTGAGCGGGGTCGTGACACTTCCGCACTGGGCTCGAAGCGGTCAACCGACGCGGGTCGAATGAACGTCGGGTTTCGGGTTCGCGGCCGAAATGATTGACTTGCAAGGCCCACTCCGCCGGAAACGGCTCCAGGGCCCGCGCCAGCGTCAATTCGAACTCCTGCCTCCCGTCGAGGGTCGCCTCGACCATATCCGGCGCGAGCAGCGTGAGCCGAAGGACACGGGTCATATAGGACGGCGCGATCTTCTCGCGCTCGGCCAGGTCGTTAATCGTAGCGAACTCACCGGTCTCCAACATGCGTTTTCAGCGGAAGGCGCGGCCGAGCGCCTTGATCATCGTGTTGTCGACCTTGCGCTGGGCCGGCGCGCCGGGCGGCAGCTGGATCTCCTTTCGACCACCGCGCTTTGCGACGCGGAACGGGACGTGAAGGGTCACCGTTTCGGATGCTGGCGCAGCGCGGGTCACGCGGCTTCTCCCACATCGCCGGCCAACATCTCGTGGGCGAGACCAGTGAGGCCGTTGATGCGGAGCCGGACGTTCAGGCCCTCGGCGCCGATGTCGACGCGCTCAACCAGCAGCGCCACGATGCGCGCCTGCTCGGCGGGGAAGAGTTCGTCCCACAGCGGGTCGAACTGTTGCAGGGCCTCGCGGGCGTCCGCCTCGGTGATCTCGCCATCCTGCGCCCGCGCCGCTTTCCAGGTGCCCGCGACCATCTCCGGCTGGCGGAACACGGCGCGAAGCTGGTCGATGACGGCCGCCTCGATCTCGCCGGCCGGCACGCGGCCGATCGGGCACGACCCGGCACCGTGCTTCAGGACCGACTGGCTGACGTAATAGCGGTAGAGCCGATCGCCCTTGCGGGTGTGGGTCGGCGAGAAGGCGGCGCCGTCGGGGCCGTAGAGCAGCCCCTTCAGCAACGCCGGCGTCTCGGTGCGGGTGTTGGCGGCGCGGGTTCGGGGGCTCTCGGTCAGGATGGCGTGGACGCGGTCCCACGTTTCTCGGTCGATGATCGCGTCATGCTCTCCGGGATAGCTGAGCCCTTTGTGGACGGCCTCGCCGATATAGGCGCGGTTCGAGAGCAGCCGGTAGATGTACTTCTTGTCCATCCGGTTGCCATTGCGGTTCCGGACACCGCGCGCTGCCACCTCGCGGGCCAGTTCGGTGGTGGAGCCGATCTCGAGGAAGCGGGCAAAGATCCAGCGGATAGGCTTGCGTAATGGCCGGAGAAAACCGTTCCGCGAAGATCCTAGCGCGGCAGTTTGCGGTGCGGCACCGAAAACGGCGGGCCGACAGAACCAGTTCGACAACGCGCCCATGCGCCAGCAAATCCGCCAACCGACGCTGATACCGGCTGTGGATACGCGTTGATGCCATGCCGCAGCAGGGACACGCCGCCGAAATCTCCGGTGAGTGCGTGTGAATCCGGATCGTATTGCCAGTCAGTTCCACCTGATCGACCTTCAGCCCGTCTGGTAGAAAGCCCTGTCGAGAAAACCATGACGCCATCGGCAACCTCCTCTGAGACTTGCCTAAATGTAGACCCAGACACCGAGTAACTGCACCATATCTGCGTCAGACCCAGATTTGCATGCCGATCCACAGTCGTGGTGCGGTGCGCGAAAATGCTCCGTGTGAATGACGGTGGCGAGTTGAGCCGCCGTGTGCGCCACAGTCGAGGGCGGGCAATGAAATGCGAAGGATGCGAAGGGCGGATTACTGGCTTTCTCTTCAAGCGCGAGCCTGCCTTTCGCTGGAACAGCAAGCTGACATTCGGTCGGCTGTGAAATGGCGTTTTGGCCACATCGATGCAGGTCGGCGCCGAGCCTGTGTTGGACCCGTTGGAGGCGCGAAGTGGCGTCCTTTCAGGTGTCGCGTGCCAAAAGCCATCTTTTTGTCGCCAGAGAGACGGCCCACGTACATCCGCAATGGCTAACGTCAACCCAGTTGCCTCACCGAATTGTGAGGAAGGCGATTGTTGACCTTCCCCTGAGGGAAGGTGGCACCTGGGTCCTCATGAAAGAGGTCCAACTCCGAGAGCATGTAACTGGTCGCAGCGGCATGAGACCCGCATAGGAAAGACAAGGAATGCTGGCGGGTGCGACTGGGAACCTCGCCGGCCCATCAGCCGTGACTTTCGGGCAGAAAAGCGACGGCCGAGGCCCAGCCGGAAGCACCACCGCGTCATACCGGACGCATCGTTGCCACGGCTCTTTCGGCGACCCGTTGGTTGGCGAAGGTCGAATGTCAGCCTCCGGTTCCGCCAAAAGCCGGCACAAGCAGAGTTGACGTTGGCCCGGGTCGGCACGCGGGTAAAATCGACCCGAACGGAGGAACCATGAACGGTAAGGCCTTGATACCGGTTGGTGTTGCGCTTCTGGCGATCGCATGGATCCTGCTGCGTCAGGACCCGGGCACGACGGGTGCGACGGCAGTCGTTCCCATGGACGGCGCCCCCATGGTCCGCGTTTCCGTTCCGGCGGTGCTGAGTGCCGAAGCACAAAGGGGAAAGCGCGCCTTTGAGGTGGCCTGCGCTACATGCCACGGGGAGAACGCCGCGGGGCAGCAAGGCGTGGCGCCACCGCTCGTCCACAAGATTTACGAACCCGGCCATCATGCCGACATGGCCTTTCATCTCGCGGTGCAAAACGGGGTGCGCGCACACCATTGGCGCTTCGGCGACATGGCGCCGGTCGAGGGCTTGACCCGTGCCGATGTAGCCTCCATCGTGACCTATGTTCGCGACGTGCAACGGGAAAACGGGATCGACTGAGGCGTGATCGGGTTTGGAAACAGAGGTGTCGGGCTTGTGCTCCTGCTCGTCGGTGCGTTCACCGTCGGGGTTCTTCTGTTCGCATCCTCCGCCGAGGCGCACGGGGCACACTCCGCCCCGATCGATGCCGTTGCAGCCGATGTTGAGGCCGATCACGACGCGCACGGACACCTGAGCCACTGTCACGGAGGCGCTTTCTGTCCCGCAGCAGCCGTGGTCTCGCTGTCCGCCGCCGTCCCGGCCCCAACGCCGCGCTGCGGCCGGTGTGCCTGGCCGGATGCCGCGGCCGCCAATGCGGCGCCGGGCGCCTTCGACCCGCCACCTCCCCGCGTCCTGATCTGAGTTACCGGACCCCGCGCCCCTGGGCGCGCCCCCGAATTCAGACAGGATAAACCGATGAAAACCGAGAAAGTGTTGTTGGGCGCGGGTTTCGCGTCCGTGTTGGCCGTCGCCGCGCTGGCGCATGGCGGGGCCACGGGTGTGGTCAAGGAGCGCATGGATGGCATGGGCGTCCTGCAGGAGGCGGTGAAACGGCTCACGCCGATGATGCAGGGACAGACTGCGTATGACGCGGATGTCGTGCGGGAACAGGCCGCGATCATCGCCGCGCATGGCGGCGACGCGCTGACGACGCTGTTCCCGGACGGCAGCATCATGGTGCCGTCGGAAGCCAAAGAGACCATCTGGCAGGACTGGGACGCCTTTGCGGATCTGGCCGCGCAATTGCAGACCGGTGCCGAGGGCCTTGCCGCCGCCGCGGACAACGGACTGATGATGTTGGGCGACGGCGCGGGTGCGGGCATGATGGACGAGGACACCGTGATGGGTGGCGACATGATGGGTGGTGGCATGATGGGTGGTGACATGATGGGTGGCGGCATGATGGGTGGCGGCATGATGGGGCAGGACATGGGTGCCGTGGATTTCGCCCAGATGCCCGCCGACGGCGCCTTCATGATGATGGGCCAGATTTGCGCTGGCTGCCACACCCGGTTCCGCGCGGAGAAGAAGTAGGTTCCCGATGCGGATCCTGCTTCGCCTCGGCCTGGGGGGCGCGATTGCCGCGTCCGCCGGCCTCATCGCCGTCGTCGCCTGGCCGGTCGGCACGCCGCTGGAAACGCTCGACCTGAAGGGTGACGTGGCCCGCGGCGCCTATCTCGCGCGCGCTGCGGGGTGCATCGCCTGCCATACCGATTTCGCAGGCGGTGGCGCGCCGCTTGCGGGCGGTGTCGCGCTCGCCACACCCTTCGGCACGGTCTATTCGCCGAACCTGACTACCGACCCCGACCATGGCATCGGCGCCTGGACGCGCGCCGTGTTCGCCCGGGCAGTGCGCGAGGGTGTTTCGCCGGACGGTCAACCCTACTTCCCGGCCTTCACCTATCCGTTCTATGCCAATTTCACCGACCAGGAGGTGGCGGATCTCTGGGCGGCGTTCCAGACCGTTGCCCCCGTGGCGGAGCCTTCGAAACCACCCGAAATGGTGTTTCCGTTCGACCAGCGCTGGGGGTTGAAGCTCTGGCGGGCTGCCTTCCTGGAGCCGCCCCGGACCGGACCCGTCGCAGGCAAGAGCGAGAGTTGGAACCGCGGCCGAGAGCTGGTCGAGGGGGCGGCGCATTGCGGCGCCTGCCACACCAGCCGGAACCTCGCCGGTGCGCGCCAGATCGCGACCGCGAAGTTCAAAGGCAACGACGCGCTGCCCGGTGGCGACAAGGCCCCGCCGATCGACCGCGAATCCCTGCGTGCACGCGGCTGGGACGTGGACAGCCTCGCCTTCGCCCTGCGGACCGGCATCACACCCGATGGCGACGCCTTCGGCGGGAGCATGGGCGAGGTCGTGCTCCAGGGCACGGGGTACCTCACCGAGGCCGACCGGCGGGCGATGGCGACCTACCTCATGGACGAAAACGACGGCGGTTGAGCCCCGTCGACCCTCAGAAAAGGAAAGACTTCAAAGTGAAACTCAACCTCGACAGACGGCAATTCCTCGCAGGCGCGGCCGGTATCGCGCTGATGGCACGGGCCGCGCAGGCCTCGGTGCCGACGCTGACCGCGCGTCCCGGCAAGGCACGGGTCGTGCCCGGTGACTATCCCGAGACCGAGGTCTGGGGCTATGACGGCGGCGTGCCCGGCCCCGAGATCCGGCTCAGACACGGCGACCGGCTGACCCGGCAACTCGTGAACGAGCTGCCGCAGGCGACATCGGTGCACTGGCACGGTCTGCGCATCCCCAACGCGATGGACGGCGTGCCTGGCATGACCCAGGACGCCGTCGATCCGGGCGGTGCCTTCCTCTACGACTTCACCCCGCCCGATGCCGGTACCTTCTGGTATCACTCCCACAACCGCTCCACCGAACAGGTCGCGAGGGGGCTCTTCGGGTTGCTGATCGTCGACGAGACCGAGCCGCCGGAAGTGGATCGCGACCTCTCGGTGGTGCTGGAAGACTGGCGGTTGACCGAGACGGCAGCGATCTCCGACGATTTCGACCGGATGCACGACTGGAGCCATGGCGGGCGGATCGGCAACTTCGTAACCGCCGCGGTGTCGCCGAACCCGGCCGCGCTAAAACGCCATGAGCGTCTACGCCTGCGGCTCGTCAACACCGCCACCGACCGGGTCATGGTGATCGGGTTGCACGGGATGGAGGGGGCCATCGTTGCCCTCGACGGGATGCCGCTTGCCACCCCCGAGGGGGCCGATCACGCCGTGCTTGGCCCCGCTCAGAGGGCGGACTTCATCGTCGATGTCACCGCCGAGGAAGGTAGCAAAGCCATCGTCGCCATCCATGAGGGCGAAGAGGGGTTCGTTCTATCGGAGTTCGTGGTCACCGGCAGCCAGTCCGCTGTGCCCCGCGGGCCGATCCCGGTGCTGCCGCCAAACCCGCTGACCCCGCTCACGTCGGCCTCCGGTGCCCGTGAAGTGCCGCTTTCCATGGAAGGCGGCGCGATGGGGGGGCTCAGCGAAGGCATCTGGCAGGGAGAGCGCATGTCGATCCAGGACCTCGTGCAGAACGGCCAGGTCTGGACGTTCAACGGCGTCGCCGGCCTGCCCGAGGCGCCGCTTGTGGAGGCCGCGAAAGGCGAGCTCATTCGCATCCCGATGCGCAACGACACCGCCTTCCCGCACGCGATGCACCTGCATGGGCATCATTTCCAGGAAGTATTGCCGGACGGAAACCTGGGGCCGCTGCGCGACACCTTGACCGTGGCACGCGGTGAAACCCGCGACATCGTGTTCCGGGCCGACAACCCCGGCGACTGGCTCCTGCATTGCCACATGCTCTCGCACCAGGCGGCGGGTATGAAGACCTGGCTGAGGGTCACGGCATGAGGGTGAAGCACACGGATATCCTTCTTGTCGGTGTCGGCGCCGTGTTGTTGGCCGGCCTCGCTCTGACGCTTTTCACGCTCGCCGGATCCAGCGCGCCGAAGCAACCCTCCGGCTCCGACCTCGCGGCGGGGGCGGTGCTCTACAGCGAGAACTGTGCCTCCTGCCACGGCGAAAACCTCGAAGGGCAGCCTGATTGGCAGATCGAGAACGACGATGGCACGCTCCCCGCCCCGCCGCATGACCAGACCGGTCACACCTGGCACCACGGCGATGCGCTCCTGTTCGACTACACCAGAGAGGGCGGCCAGGCCGCGATGGCGGCGCGCGGCGTCACCGGCTTCACCTCTGGCATGCCGGGCTTCGGCGAGACGCTCAACGACGAAGACATCTGGAACATCCTCGCCTTCATCAAATCCACGTGGCCTGACCGCGTCCAGCAGATGCAGGAGACCAAGACCCGCGGCGAACAACAGCAAGGAACCTGACATGAGACGCTACTTGAAACCAATGGTCGCCGGTTTGGCGCTCGCCTTGGCGGCGCCCGCGACGGCCACCGATCTCACCGCAGACGACATCAAACAGCTCGCATTGGAGGCGATCCGGGAAAACCCCGAGATCGTCATGGAAGCGGTGGCGATCCTCCAGGCACGCGACGAACAGGCCGCGGCCGAGTCCGCCGCACAGGTCCTGTCGGAACAACGTTTCATGCTGGAAGACGACCCGAACGCCCCGGTGCTCGGCAATCCTGACGGCGACGTGACCGTTGTCGAGTTCTTCGACTACAACTGCCCCTACTGCAAACGCGCAGCCCCCGAACTGGAGGCGCTGATCGCTGACGACCCGAACATCCGCGTGGTCTTCCGCGAATGGCCGATCCTCGGGGACGGCTCTGTCTTCGCGGCCCGCGCGGCGCTCGCCGCGCGAAAGCAGGCGCAATACGAGGCGTTCCACTGGGAACTCATGAACCTGCGCGGCCGGGCCGAAGAAGCCAGCGTCCTTGCCGCCGCCGAAAGGGTCGGGCTCGACATCGATGCGCTTCGGACCGACATGGATGCACCGGACGTCGAAGAGCACATCACCCAGTCGATGCGCCTCGCAGACCTTCTGGGTTTCTCCGGCACGCCGTCTTTCGTGATCGGCGATGCGCTGGTGCCCGGGTTCGTGCCGATCGAAGAGCTGGAACGGTTTGTGTCCGAAGCGCGCGCGGCGGAGTGACGCTCGGCGCGCCCTACCGGTCGCCCACCTTGGAGCCCGAAGGGCGCGCGCGCCCAAGCACGCGATATACCCCCCGGGCGGGACGTTCGACACGACCCGCCCGCACAAGCTCCGCAAGGGCGCGGTAGACCGCCTCGTGGCTCAGGCCCAGATCTGCGGCGAAGTCGATCACCGAACCGGTGAGCCGGCCGTCGGCGAGCCCCGCGAACACCCGCTCCGGCGCCGAGCGGATCGCCATGAGCTCGAGCCGCCGCCGGTAGCCTTGCACCTGGCCGGACAGGCGTGCGACCAACGCCAACGCGAAGGCGTTGTCGGCCCGGATCAGGTCGAGAACGGCGCCGCGGTCGAACCGGGAGACCCGGGTCGGCAGCGCGGCCACTGCGTCGCAATGATACACCTCGGAGAAAAGCGCGGGTTCGGCCAAAGTGTCGCCGGCACGGGCCCGAAACAGCGTGACCTTCTGCCCGGCTTCGGTGTGGCGAACCATGTCGATGGCGCCGGTGTGCAGGAAGAACATCGCACCGCTTGCGTCGCCCTGTCGGAACAGGGCCGCGCCCCGGTCGAGGGTGAGGGTCTGCCGCCCGTCGGCCGGCAGGGTGTCGAACGGGGGCGGGATGTCGGGTGAACCTGTCATTATGATCGAAGTCATAAAGACCGACGCGCAGGCTGGCCATACTGCCTCGACACCCGCGAACAGAAAGGCCCATGACCATGCGCATCCCGAAGCTCGCCGCCCTCCTTGCCACAAGCCTCACATCCACGGCCGCACCGGCGCAGACCACCCACGATCACGCCGCGATGACGGCGCAGGAGAACGCCAGTCCCACCGAGCCCGGCCAGGGCGCTTTCGCCGCCATCGCCGAGATCGTCGCCATGCTGACCGCCGATCCCGGGACGGATTGGGCACAGGTGGATATCGACGCCTTGCGCCGACATCTCATCGACATGGACAATCTCGTCACCCTTGCCGAGGTGACACAGGACAACCGCCCCGACGGCGCCGTGTTTCGCGTGAGCCTCACCGGACCAGGCGGTGAGTCCGCCCGCCGGATGGTGCCCGCCCATGCCCCGGTGCTGGCCGCCGAAACGGGATGGTCGAGCGTGGCCGTGGCCGATGGCGGCACGATCGTCTGGACGGTCACCGCGCCCGACGATGCCGGTGCCATCCGCGCGCTCGGGTTCTTCGGCCTGATGGCCGTCGGCAACCACCATCCGGACCACCACCTTGGCATGGCAACGGGCCGGATGGCGCATTGATCCGGGCTTACCCGGCGGGCGTGGCGGGATAGCCTTCCTTTTCCAGGATCCCGGCCAGCGCCGCGTCGTCGAGGGTGCTGGCCACGGTCACGGTGCGTGCGTCGAGATCGAACGCGAGATCGGCGCCTTCGTCCGCGGCGGTGACCGCCTTTTCGATTGCCGCCTTGCAATGGCCGCAGCTCATGTCGGGCACGTTGAATTTGGTCATGTGAGCCTCCGATTGTCTCTCACATCCGCAGGTGGGGGTTCCCAAGGGGGAAGGTCAATACTCATGAAAACGTGAAAATCTCCGCTTGACCTTACCCACGCTGGAACCCTGCATTCCCATGACTGGAACCCGAACACTGGAGGACGTCATGCCCGACAAGACCACGCTCAACCTCGCCGTCGAAGGGATGACCTGCGCCTCCTGCGTGGGCCGGGTCGAAAAGACACTCGCATCCGTGCCCGGGGTATCGGCCGCGGCGGTGAACCTCGCCAATGAGACCGCGACAGTCGAGTTCGGAACCGAGGTGGACATTCACCAACTCACCGACGCGCTCGACGATGCCGGCTATCCTGTGGTGACCGCGGAGGTCACGCTGGACGTCGACAGCATGACTTGCGCCTCCTGCGTCGGCCGCGTCGAACGCGCGTTGACCGCGGTACCGGGTGTGCTGGAAGCAGCGGTGAACCTCGCCACCGAAACCGCGACTGTGCGCTATGTCGAAGGCGCGACGACACCCGCAGTACTTGCCCGGGTGTCGACCGAGCTTGGTTATCCGGCCCGGGTGAAGGCCGGCGAAGACAGCGCCAAGGCCGACCGCAAGGCCGCCGAGATCACCCGGCTCGGCTGGCTCACCCTGATCGCCGCGGCGCTCGCGCTGCCGGTGTTCGTGATCGAGATGGGCAGTCACCTGATCCCCGGGATGCACATGTGGGTCGAACGCACCATCGGGCTGCAGACCAGCCGGCTGATCCAGTTCGCGCTGACATCAGCGGTGCTGTTCGGCCCGGGCCTGCGGTTCTACACCAAGGGCTTCCCGCTGCTCTTCAAGGGCGCCCCCGATATGAACTCGCTGGTCGCCCTCGGCACCTCCGCCGCCTACGGGTTTTCGCTGGTGGCGACCTTCGCCCCCGGCCTGCTGCCCGAGGGCACGGCCAACGTCTATTACGAGGCGGCGGCGGTGATCGTGGTGCTGATCCTGCTCGGCCGCTGGCTGGAAGCCCGCGCCAAGGGCCGGACCGGCGAGGCGATCCGCAAGCTCGTGGGTCTCCAGGCCAAGACCGCCCGCGTCGAGCGCGGCGGCGAAATGGTCGAATTGTCGATCGAAGAGATCGCGGTCGGCGACGTCATCCAGGTCCGTCCGGGCGAGAAGATCGCGGTCGATGGCGAGGTGCTGACCGGCAGTTCCTTCGTCGATGAAAGCATGATCAGCGGCGAGCCTGTGCCGGTCGAGAAATCGGAAGGGGCAGAGGTGGTCGGCGCCACGGTGAACGGCACTGGAGCGCTCACATACCGCGCTACCAAGGTCGGCGCCGACACGATGCTGGCGCAGATCATCGCCATGGTCGAACAGGCGCAGGGCGCGAAACTGCCGATCCAGGGGATCGTCGACAAGATCACCGCCTGGTTCGTGCCCGCGGTCATGGCGGCGGCGGCCTTGACCGTGCTGGTCTGGCTCCTGTTCGGTCCCGACCCGGCGCTCGGCTTCGCGCTTGTGGCGGGTGTGGCGGTCCTCATCATCGCCTGCCCCTGCGCGATGGGCCTGGCGACGCCCACCTCGATCATGGTCGGCACCGGGCGGGCTGCCGAGATGGGCGTGCTGTTCCGCAAGGGCGATGCGCTGCAAATGTTGCAGGAGGCCCGCGTCGTTGCCGTCGACAAGACCGGCACGTTGACCGCCGGACGCCCGGAGATGACCGACCTGGTGGCTGCGGAAGGCTTCGACGAGCTGGACGTGTTGGCCGTGGTCGCTGCCGTCGAGGCGCAATCCGAGCACCCGATTGCCGAGGCGATTACCCGGGCAGCCCGCCTGCGTGGCGCGCCTGCCGCCCCGACCGACGCGTTCACGTCGATCACCGGCTACGGGGTCTCGGCGCAGGTCGGCGGCCGCCGGGTTCTGGTGGGGGCCGACCGGCTGATGACCCGCGAGGGGATCGCCCTCGGGCCGCTGGCCGACACCGGCGCCGATCTCGGCCGGCGGGGGCGCACGCCGCTCTACGCTGCCATCGACGGCCAAGCCGCCGCCGTCATCGCGGTTGCCGACCCGATCAAGCCCACCACCCCCGCCGCGATCAGGTCCCTGCATGAACTCGGGCTCACGGTGGCGATGATCACCGGCGACAACCAGGGCACGGCCGACGCGATCGCGCGCGAGCTTGGAATCGACATCGTCGTCGCCGAGGTCCTGCCCGACGGCAAGGTGGCTGCCCTGGAGCGCCTGCGCGAACAGGGCAAACTCGCCTTCGTCGGCGACGGCATCAACGACGCGCCTGCGCTGGCCACGGCGGATGTGGGCATCGCCATCGGCACCGGCACCGACGTGGCCATCGAAGCGGCCGACGTGGTGCTGATGTCGGGCGATCTGACCGGCGTGGTCAACGCCTTCGATATCTCCGGCCGCACCATGCGCAACATCCGCCAGAACCTGTTCTGGGCCTTCGGCTATAACACCTTGTTGATCCCGGTCGCCGCGGGCGTGCTCTATCCTGCCTTCGGCATCCTGCTCTCGCCGGTGCTGGCGGCCGGCGCGATGGCGCTGTCGAGCGTTTTCGTTCTGACCAACGCCCTGCGCCTGCGCTGGGTCGCCCCGGCCCTGGCGCAGGACCAGCGCCCGCAGGCAGGACCAAACCCGGTGTTGAAGCCGGCCCCGGCCGAGTGATCTGGAGGACAAGATGAACCTGAACATCGGCGACGTCGCCAAACAGACCGGCCTGCGCGCCAAGACCATCCGCTATTACGAAGACATCGGCCTTGTGAAGCCGCTGCGCGACACCAACGACTACCGGGTCTTCCGCGATAGCGACCTGCACAAGCTCACCTTCCTCAGCCGCGCCCGGGCACTCGGGTTCACCATCGACGACTGCCGCGCCCTGCTCGCGCTCTACGAAGACGAAAGCCGCGCCAGTGCCGACGTCAAGGAGATCGCCCGCAAGCACCTCGAAGAGATCGAAGCCAAGGTGAGGGACCTCGAGGCCATGCACGCGACGCTAACGCACCTGGTCGCGGAATGCGCCGGCGACAACCGGCCCGATTGCCCGATCCTCGAAGGGTTGAGCGGGGAGGACTGCCACTGACGCCGGAACTGCGGGGCACGGCCGCCGCGTTTTCTCACGGAACCCCGGTGAACAAGGATCGGCCGGCAGGTCGCGGCGCAGGCCTGTGACGGGATCCGTCATCGGCGAAACGTAGCCTGACATTTCCCTGCGCCCGGCTCGCCGTGTACGATCTCAAGTGGAATGGGATTCCGCTTGGTCTTGCTGGCCAACCGCGGCGCTCTCGATGTGGCGTCAGGGCGCGCTGAGCGTACTCAGGGTCGAATTGACACATAGGATCAAACCGATAAGCCCGGCCTCCAGGGCGACAGATCGGCGCAGATGCCGGCCTGCCTCCAGATCGGCGCTCAGCAAGGCCGGGGTCAGGCGCAATTTGTTCCGGGCAGCAAGCCCGAGCACCGCACAGAAAAGCCCGAGCTTCAGCGCGCAGAATTGCCCGTATGGTGTGACGAGCGTCCGGGCGCCACCACCGGTGAGCAGGGCGAAGGTCGAAAGACCTGCGACCGCCAATCCGACAACAACCCAGAGTGCGGTATGGCCGAAGTCATTCGCCAGTCTGCCTGCGTCGTGCAGCGGTCCACGGCCGGCGGCACGATAGAGCGGAACGAAGGCCCCGACCCAGAAGGCCAACCCGAGGATGTGCGCGGTGGCAAACGCGGCAAGAACCATGCGTGGCTCCTCGAGCGCGTGGCCACGTTGGGCGAAGGACAGGGCCACCGTGAGCACCCCGAGCACCGCCCCCCATCGTCCGAACCGCGATGGCAAAAGGATCAACAGGTCTAGGGCGAGACCGACGAGGCGCAGGGCTACAGCGCTGCCGAGAGGACTGTCTGCGACGAAGCCAAGCCTCATCGGGTCCGTGGCGCCCGCCCATGTCCCACCCATGAGGAAGCTCGCGCGGAGCGGGAGGCGCAGGACGGACAAGACGGCAGCGCCAAGCGCGCAAGCCGCTTCAGCATGCGGACTTCGATTGCCGGCAGCCTGCGCAAGGACGCAACGGCCAACACAGATCCGATGGCATGGAGGGTCATCAGATAGACGAGCGCCTTCAGCGAGATCGACAGCCAAGTCACCCGGTCGGCGGAGGCCAGCAACTCCAGCATGCTGGGTTACTCTGCGATCTCGAAGGCAAAGCTGCCTTGCATCGGATGCCCGTCTTCCGCCAGCCCGCGCCAATCCACGGTGTAGCGCCCGGGCGACAGGGTCGTTGGCCGTGCCGCGAAGTCGGTCACCAGCTGCATGTCATCGCTACGCTCCAGCGCATGCTCGGTACCGTCCTGATCGGTCAGCACGATCAGCGTGATGCGCATCGGCTCGTCGAACGTCATCCCGATGGTCGGCGGAGTCTCGGCAAGGACCGAACCGTCGGAGGGTTGCGTTGCCTCCTTAGACGCATGTGCAAAGACGGTTTGAGAAGGCAAGGCTATCGCAAGGGCGAGGCTCGCGGCAAAGACGAAAAATCTTGTCATGATGGGTTCAAAGTATTTTTTTGTGATCGCGTTTTCACGCGGAATGGCGTGGAGAAGTGAAAAACGGGACGTTTTCCGGTGCCGCCCGGTTGGATAGGCCAGTCGTCCGGAACGGCGGGTGGCCGCATCGCGGCCCAGACAACGCCACAACGAACGCGGCGCCTGCGGCAATGGTCGGGGCGGTAGTTGTCGGGTGGTACGTCACGCTGTTCGTTCTGCCCGGGCAAAAACGGCAGGCCACCCACGGTGGGGGCAACCTGCCCCGCGGGCTATTGCGGCACCATCGCACCAATCACGTACATGCCGTCGGCGCCCTGGATGAGCATCAAGGTGACCGTGTCGCCAGCCGCGACGTCCTCGGTCATCTCCATGTCAGGAGACAGCGCAAGGTCCATCGTCATGGCCGGCCAACCGATTTCGGGAATGGGATCGTGGCTGACATTCGCCATGTCTTCGCCGATGGAATTGACGATGGCCTTGGTGGGTACTGCACCTTCCAATGCCTGGGCATTCGCGACGGGGGCGCTGAGCATCAGCGCGGCGAGGGTGAGGGGTATGATCTTCATATAGTTTCCTTTTTTGGATGGGGTTGGTTGGATTATTCCGCCGGCACGGGCGCGGCGGGGGATGTGCGCACATGCCCGAGTTCGCGGTTGACCCGGCGCAGGGCCAGCCGCTTCCAGATCACGAAGATCGCCGGGATCACGAACAGCGTGAGGAGTGTCGCGGTTGCCATTCCCCCGACCATCGGCGCGGCGATCCGCTGCATGATCTCGGAGCCGGTGCCATGCCCGTACATGATCGGGATGAGCCCGGCGAAAATGGTCGCGACGGTCATCACCTTGGGCCGCACCCGCAACAGCGCGCCCTCGAAAACGACGTCCTCGACGTCCTGTCCGGTCATATATCGGGCTTCGGCGGCGGCGCGTTTCTTGCGCTTTTCCCAAGCCAGGTTGAGATAGAGCAACATGACGATGGCCGTTTCGACCGCGACACCGGCGAGCGCAATGAACCCCACGAGCACCGCCACCGAGATGTCGAACGAGAGATACCAGAGGAACCACACGCCGCCCGCTAGCGCCACCGGCAGCGCCGCGAGGATGATCCCGACCTCGATCACCCGGTTGAACGCCATGAACAGCATCAGCGTGATGATGAGCAAGGTGGCAGGTGCGGCCAGCTTCAGCCGCTCCTGCATCCGTTCGATGTATTCGTACTGCCCCGACCAGGTGATCGAATAGCCCGGCGGCAACGCCACCTCGGCCGCCACGACCGCGCGCGCTTCCTCGACGTAGCCGCCGAGATCGCGCCCGGCGATGTCGATGAAGACGAAACCGGTCCGGCGCGCGTTCTCCGACCGGATCATGCCGGGGCCGTCGATCACGCGGATCTCGGCCATCGCGGCGAGCGGGATATGCGCGCCCGAGGGCGTCACCACCGGCAGATCGCGCAGCCGCTCGGGGCTGTTTCGCCATTCCTGCGGGTAGCGCAGGTTGATCGGGAAGCGCTCGAGCCCCTCGACCGATTCCGAGACCTGCATGCCGCCGATGGCCGTCTGCACCACGTCCTGCACGTCGCGCACACTCATCATGTAGCGCGCCGCCGCGTCACGGTTCACGTCGATCTCGATGAAACGTCCACCGACCGGGCGCTCGGCATAGGCCGAGGCGGTGCCCTCGATGTCGGCAACGGCACGTTCTACCTCGATGCCGATCTTTTCGATCACGCCGAGGTCGGCGCCCGAGATCTTCACCCCAACCGGCGTCTTGATCCCGGTCGCCAGCATGTCGATGCGGTTCTTGATCGGCTGGATCCAGACGTTGGTGACGCCCGGGATCTGCACCGCGCGGTCGAGCGCATCGCGGATCCCCTCCATCGTCATGCCGGGGCGCCACTCCTCTTCGGGGCGCAACTGGATCGTGGTCTCGATCATCGTCAGCGGCGCCGGGTCGGTTGCCGTATCGGCACGGCCGAGCTTGCCGTGAACCGTGAGCACCTCGGGCACCGTCGCGATCAGCCGGTCGGTCTGTTGCAGCACCTCGCGCGCCTTGCCGATCGAGACGCCGGGATAAAGTGTCGGCATGTAGAGGAAATCGCCCTCGTTGAGTTCGGGCATGAATTCCGTGCCGATGCGCTGGAGCGGCCACCACATCGAGGCCACGAGCGCACCGGCGAGCAACGTGGTGGCCCAGGGCCAGGCGACGGCGGCGTCGAGAAACGGGCGGTAGACCCAGATCACGAGCTGGTTGAGCGGGTTCTTGTGCTCGGGCAGGATGCGGCCGCGCACGAAATAGCCCATCAGGACCGGCACCAGCGTGATCGACAGGATCGCGGCCGCCGCCATCGCGTAGGTCTTGGTGAAGGCGAGCGGTTTGAAAAGCCGCCCTTCCTGGCTTTCCAGCACGAAGACCGGCATGAAACTGACGGTTATGATCGCCAGCGAGAAGAACAGCGCCGGCCCCACCTCGGTGGTGCATTCGGTGACGATCCGCCACCGGTTCTGGTTGGTGAGCTTTTCCCTCTCCAACCGCCGGTGCATCGCCTCGATCATCACGATGGCCGCGTCGACCATCGCGCCGATGGCGATGGCGATGCCGCCGAGACTCATGATGTTGGCATTCACGCCCTGCAATTTCATGATGATGACCGCCGTGAAGATCCCGAGCGGCAGCGACAGCAGGATCACGAGCGACGAGCGGACATGCAGCAGGAACGCGGCACAGACCAGCACGACGACGATGAATTCCTCGGTCAGCTTCTTTTTCAGGTTGTCGATGGCGCGCTCGATCACGCCTGCGCGGTTGTAGGTGGTCACGATCTCCACGCCCGCCGGCAGGCTCGCGCGCAATTCGTCGATGCGCGCCTCGACGGCCTTGATCGTGGCAAGGGCGTTTCCGCCCCAGCGCAGGATGACCACGCCGCCCACCGCATCGCCTTCGCCGCCGTATTCGCCCACACCGCGCCGCATCTCGGGGCCGAGGCGGATGTCGGCCACGTCGCCGAGCGTCAACGCCGCACCCCGCTGGTTGACCATCAGCGGGGCCTTGGCGAGGTCGGCCAGCTCGTCGACATAGCCGGTCGAGCGGACCATGAACTCGGCTTCGCCCATCTCGATCACGCTGCCGCCGGTTTCGCGGTTGGCGTTCTGGATCGCGCCCCGGATCTCGGCGAGGGTGATGTCGAAGGCGCGCAGCTTGTTGGGGTCGACGACAACCTGGTACTGCTTGACCATGCCGCCGATGGTGGCGACCTCCGACACGCCGTCGACGGTCTGCAATTCGTACTTCAGGAACCAGTCCTGCAAGGTGCGCAGTTGCGCAAGGTCATGCGCCCCGGTGCGGTCGATCAGGGCGTATTGATAGATCCAGCCAACACCCGTGGCATCCGGTCCGAGCTGCGGCGCCACCCCGTCCGGCAGGTTCGCCGTGATCTGGCCGAGGTATTCCAGAACCCGCGTTCTGGCCCAGTAGAGGTCGGTTCCGTCCTCGAAGACGACATAGACGTAGCTGTCGCCAAAGAAGGAGAACCCGCGCACATCGCTGGCCCCCGGCACCGCCAGCATCGCGGTGGCGATCGGATAGGTGATCTGGTCTTCGACCACCTGCGGCGCCTGTCCGGCATAGGGGGTCCGCACGATCACCTGGACGTCCGACAGGTCCGGGATCGCGTCGACCGGGGTCTCGCGTATCGCCCATATTCCGGCGACGCCGATCATCACCGCGAGGGCCAGGATGATGACCCGGTTCGCAATCGAGGCGCGGATGATGGCGGGGATCATTGGGTCGCCTCCGGCGCATCGGTGCCCACGAGTGTCAGCGAGAAGTCCGGGTTTCGCCGCAGAAGAAGGGTCAGTTCCCGGCCCTGCGGCAGCGCCGCGAGGTCGAGCGCTCTATCGACGGCGAAATCCATCGTCATCCCTGGCATGCCGATGTCCATCATCGGCCCGTGGGTGATATTGGCGACCCCGGCGCCCGGATCGATCGCGTTGATTGTTCCGCTGACACTTATCGGCGGCATCACCGGCTCGGCGGCGGCGAGGATCATCGTCATGCCGTCGGGCCGGCTGAACGTGAGCCTGAGTTCGGTGCCCACGGGCAGCGCGCCGACGTCCAACGCATCGTCCACGACGAAGTCCATCGTCATTCCCGGCATGCCGATCTCGGCCATCGGGCCGTGCGTCACGGTTGCGCTGCGGGCGGTCATGTCGACCGCGTCAATCGTGCCGGTGGCGGTGATGGGCGGTGCGGCCGTCGGCTCGGCCGCCTCTCTTGGCGCCTCGACGGCCGCGTCCGTCGCCGCGCCCATGCTGTCTTGCGCGCCGGTATCGCGCACGGCGACGATGGTGAACACGCCGTCCTCACCTTTCGAGAGGTCGAACGATACCGGCACGTCGAGTGCGACACGACCGGGATCGATGCCGGCGACCGGCATGTCCATCTGCATTGCCGGCCAGCCCAGTTCCGGGATCGGGTCGTGCGCGACGGTGAGGTTTCCGTCCGCCGTTACCGCCATGACCGTTCCGGTACCGGTCGCGGCGATGCCGCCATCGGCGCCGAGCTCGAACAGGCCGAGCAACCCGTCGGCCCCCCGCGCCGCGCGGAAAGCAACCTCCTGCCCGACGGCCAGACGCTCGAGCGCCACGTCGGCGCGAACCGGAAAGCGCGAGGTCATGGCAGGCCAGTCGAGGCTGTCGAGAGCCGCGTGCCGGATGGTCGCCACGCGCGCGTCCTGGTCCAGCGCGACCAGCACACCGGTGCCGCGCGCCGGCGCTTCGTCGGTCGGCGCCATGCGCATCAACCCGGCGCTGAGCGCGCTTTCGCTGTCGATGAGGAACTGCGCCGAGGCGACGACCTCTTCGCCCGGCGCCAGCCCCTGCACGACCTCGGTGCGCCCGCCATCGCCGAAATTGTCGCGCAGTCCGGTGGTAATGAGGCGCGGCAGGAAGGTGCCCTCGCCGGTGCGCAGGATCACGCGTTCCGCCGCCCCGGTCCGGATCACGGCCTCCGACGGCACGGTCAATGCGCTCCGCGTGGCTCGCGGGATCAGGCTCACGGTGCCGAACATGTTGGGGCGCAAAAGACCTTCGGCATTGTCGAACCGCAGCCGCACGGGAAGCGTGCGGGTCGTGGGGTCCAATTCCGGATAGATATAGTCGATCTCCCCCTCGAAGCTGCGACCGGGCAGGTGTTCGAACCGCGCGATCGCGCGCATGTCTTCCGTCATCCGGGCGATGTCGCGTTCGAAGACATCGACGATCAGCCAGACTTCGCCAACGTCGGTGATCGAAACCGCCTGCATGCCGGGTTGGAGAAACATCCCGTCGGCCGCGGCAAGCGCGATCACCACTCCATCGCGGGGGGCTTCGACCCGAATGCGGCGTGGCGCCTCGCCGGTCGCCTCGATCTCGGCGATCTGCGCCTCGGTCGCGCCGTGGCTGCGCAGCTTGTTGCGCGCCGCCTCGAGCGACAGCCCGGTGCCGTTCTGGATCGCCCGCAGGAAATCGTAGCCCGCGATCCCGAACTCTGGCGAAAACAACTCGAACAATGTGTCGCCCTTGCGCACGACATCGCCCACCGCACGCACGTTGAGCACTTCGATCCAACCATCGACACGCGTGTGGACGTGGCTGGTCAGATGCTCGTCGTAGCCGACGAAACCCACCGTTTCGATGCGGTGCGAAATCTCCGACACCTGCGCCAGCGCGGTACGCACCCCGATGGCGTTGATCTCGGCGGCCGACAGAGTCACCTCGGCCGGATCCCCGGTTGGTTCCTGCCCGGAATAGACCGGCACAAGGTCCATTCCCATCGGCGATTTCCCTGGGCCGGGTTGGCGAAAATTCGGGTCCATCGGGGCGACCCAATACAAGATCTCGGGTCCACCATTTTCGGATGCACCGGTCGGGTTCAGGTAGAGCCGTTCGAGAGTGACCCCCCCGGCCACGCCTGAGGCGAGCGCCAGAAGGCTCAAGGCAGCGTAACGTCCACGCATGGAGTACCTCGTTGCGCGCCTGCACGCGGCAGGTCGCGTTCAATCGATCAGGGAGTCGGGCACTCAGGGCAGAGCACCCGGCCTACACAGCGATCAAACGAGGCGAGGAGGTCGGTCGTGTGGGACAGAACCACGCGAAAACACGGCCCGATCTTCGCAGAAGACATGGCGGTTCATGGCCAATAGCCCTGAAGAACCGCTCGCGTCAGGGCCGTCAGCATGGTGAAAACAACACGTCGCCACAGAACAATGGGCTGAGATCCCATGGTCGGGGCAGGATCCTGCAGAAAGTGCCCCCGTCTCGACGACGTTGGTCTGCGTGCAATCAGGGTCATGCCCGCTCTGCGCGTTGTGAGTGCCTTGCGCAGCGTCGAGAGCAGAAGCGGACGCAAGCTGATGGGGCTGCAGTGCAAACAATGCAAGCAGCGCCAGAAGCCCGATCACGCGGAGGGGCACAATCACAGTGGAACGTGTTGCGAACACTTTCATTCAAGCTGATATAGCCCAGAAAAATGGAAAGGAAAGTCAGATCGGCGTGAACGGTGACCGGTTCCTGTTGGCAGGGCTGAGAGGGGACGGCATGTCGTCACGCCACACCGAAAGCCCGCTGAATCAGGAGAAATGCCATTCCCCACAACAAGGCCAATGGCAGCAAGGTTCGCGCCGCCGTCTATCGCCTCCCGGAAAAATGCTGCCCGGTGCTCGAGCAGCCGGTCTGCTGGAGCGGCACCGAAGTGAAGAGCCTTGTCGCGCAAACCATGAATGGGCCGGTCGCATCTCCTCGGGTTGTCCGATCGAAGGTCTGAAAAGTCCTCGATATGGTCATCCATCGCGCCACGATGCTGCGCTCTCGACCAACGGCAGCTTTGGAGAAGCCACAACGCAGCGTCGACGACTGCAACAAACGGCAGCTTTGGGCCGTCCGCGAAGGGCGGCCCGGCCGGTCAGATTTCGACCGACTCGGAGATCGAGAGTGCGTCCTCCAGCTCGACGCCGAGGTAACGGACGGTGCTGTCCATCTTCGTATGACCAGGCAGCAGTTGAACCGCACCTAGGTTTCCGGTCTTGCGGTAGATCTGGGCGACTTTGGTCCGTCGCATCGAGTGCGTGCCGTATGAGCTCGGTTCGAGGTCGATCGGGGTCACCCAGTCCCGGACCAGCCGGGCGTATTGAGGGTCGAGATGTCGAGGCGTTCATGAAATCGACCGGACCAGAGGTGTTCCGACCCGATCATCTGTGGCTCACCGATCCAGCGCGCGATCGACTTTCGGGTGCCCTCGGTGATCTCGAAGTGCACAGGCTTCTGGGTATTGTTTTGGATGATCGAAGCGCGCTCTTTGACCTGGCCGGCTGCATTGGGTCTTGTCAGAGGAACCCGGCTTGGGCGGGGCAGGGCGGTCTCGTAGCCTGCGCGGATGACCAAACATTCGCCATTAAAGTACCTCAAGACCAGCCCTGCGATCATTCGTCTCGCGGTGATGCTGTTTGTCCGGTTCCCGCTGTCTTTGCGAAACCTCGAAGACATGCTGCACGAGCGCGGTATCGACGTGAGCCACGAAACGGTTCGGTACTGGTGGCATCTGTTTGGTCCGATGTTTGCCGCCGAGATCCGAAGACGGCGGATTGAGAGCATGCGTTTAAGCCGTTGGAGGGGGCACCTCGACGAAATCTTCGTGAATATCAATGGCGGGCGGCACGACCTGTGGCGGGCCTTGGATCATGAGGGCGAGGTCCTGGAAAGCGTCGTCACCAAGACCAGGGGCAAAAAAGCGGCACCGAAATTCCTCAAGAAAGCATTGCGCAAGCACGGCCGACCCGAGGTGATCGTGACGGACCGGCTGCGTTCCTACGGCGCTGCCCTGAAAGATCTTGGCGCGGTGGACAGGCAGGAAACCGGCCGATGGCTCAACAATCGGGCTGGGAATTCACACCTTCCGTTCCGACGAAGGGAGCGGGCGATGCTTCGGTTCCGACGGATGCGAAGTCTGCAGAAGTTCGCCGCGGTCCACGCATCCGTCTCCAATCACTTCACCCAGGAACGCAGTCTCTCCAGCCGACACGTCTTCAAGTTGAACCGAACCGCCGCTCTCGTCGAGTGGCGTGGGCTTTGCGCGGAATTACGGGCAGTCTCACTGTCCTTGTGGAGACGGGTTCGAATTTGTCTGCCAGCACCATCGTGAGATCGGGGTTCTCACGCGAGCCCCACGCGACCGGCGTCAAGTTCAACGAGTTCATCCGCGGTGCCTTCGCAGCTGTGCAGATGCCCGAATATACCCCGCACAGCTTCCGCAAGACCCTGGCGAAGCACGGCGACGAAATCTGCAACTCGATGGAACAACACAAAGCCCGGTCGATGAACCTCGGGCACGAGCACCTGGCCACAACGGTCAACTCCTACATCCCGGTTTCACGCGAGCGGCAGCGAGAGGTTCTGGCGGGCTTCCCCTCGCCTGCGCATGACATTCCGGGCAGGCCAAGAGATTTCGCTCGAAATACGCGCGAGCACTGAAGCGCGCGGGGCAATTCCCTGAGCTTCGAATAGGTTTTCCAGGGAAAGATCGGGTTGGTGAACGCTGATCAAGATGTCGGTTTGAACACGCGGGAGGTGCTGAGGTGCCGTTCCTCTGTTTCGATAAGGCGCGTGAGCAAGAATTCGAAGAAACGGTAGGGAATACCCCCATCCGCTCTAACGCAGAGATTTGTTGCCTGCCGCGATACAAATGAATCAAGACGAATCTTTGTCAAGATCTGGGCAGTAGTCTTCGGGCAATAATGCCTAAATATCATTTGGTTAAGGTATATGGTTTCCACAAAATGAACCAACATTGACAACTTCTGGCAAAAAATCGGACTCTGTTATCGGGTGGAAATACGCGATTCGTTTTTTGAATCGTTCGATCAAAGAGGGGCGGTCATTGTGGCCAAGTTTTTTGGTTCGTCCGACGACGATACTATTTTTGGAAGCACTCAAAACGACCGGATAAGGGGCAAGGAGGGGAATGACACCCTCCACGGACTTGCCGGCAATGATTGGATTTCCGGAGACAGCGGTGACGACACCCTGCGCGGCGGCGGCGACGACGACACTCTGAACGGTGGTGAAGGCGACGACTTGCTCAAGGGCGGGGCCGGAAATGACGAGATCTGGGCCGAGCAAGGCGATGATCTTCTCGACGGAGGCGACGGAGACGACGGGCTCTACGGCAAGGAAGGCGACGACGTGCTCATCGGCGGCGGGGGCAGTGATTTCCTCCATGGCGGCGACGGCAATGACATCCTGATTGGCGATGCGTCGATTGTGCCGCCGGAGGCCGATACGCCGGCCGAAGGGGGGGGACCTGGCGACAGCCCCGTCCATGCCGCGAAGCACAGGGGGCCGGACTCGGCCGAACCGGTCATCTCAAATGACGACTGGCTGATCGGCGGCGCGGGCGACGACCACATCTTCGGTGGACTCGGCAACGACCTTCTCTCCGGGAACGACGGCAACGACCGCCTCTATGGCGGCGACGGGCGCGATACACTCAAGGGCGGCGCCGGCGACGACATGCTCGACGGCGAGGACGGCAACGACGT
>SWCD01000216.1_pt1 | contig 84195 bp, 79 predicted proteins | sample 4693011 | NCBI WGS metagenome assembly SWCD01 (sample SAMN10267278, study PRJNA491770) | bioreactor metagenome | isolation source: DHS bioreactor inoculated with marine | place: Japan: Omine Ridge, Nankai Trough | reverse complement strand
GAATGGGTGCGATTGCTAGGAGCAAGAAGTCTGGTTTCTCTTTCGAAAAAGAATATCCTATTACCGCTGTGGTGAGTGCAATCGCCCAACCTCGCACTGCGAAGGCGATAGTATCAAATCGCGCGATATTCCGGTCAACAAAGTCCCATTCTTTCAATAGAATCTCAAGTTGTTGAGTGAAGAAGGATCCTGACATTTTGTAGCCCTGCTATTGGATATTGCTTTTTGGGTCGATACCAGAAAACTGATTCTGTGTCACCTAGGGAGTGATGCGGTAGGATACGACCTCGGGAGGCGTATGATTTTTTCTTGTTTGATCGAACAGCGCGACAATAGTTCGAAAAGTGTCTCGGGTACCCCCGCCAGATGGGGCAAGCATGTCAGTCTTGGCCCGCACGAGCCGATCAGACGGCTCAAGTTCAACGCGAGAGCCGGTCCAGGTCCGGTTCGAAAAGCAGTTTTCAACGATTCCCCGTTTCACCGGGGGTTTTGCTAATACATAAAGCGCTGCAAGGCTTTTCATGAGTTCGAAAAACTTCTCGATGTCCTCCGCAGTCACGTTCCTTTCTGCAATGTTGCGGAGGTCTTCTTGCAGGCTGGCAATCTCGATCTGCAGCGTCTCCCGCCTCTTTGCGTAGGCTTCGCGGTCTAGCGTCCCGTCGAGCAAGAAGTCAGTCAGACGATCGAGGCGGTCTTTGGCATCAGAGAGGCGCAGCTCAAGATTCTGGCGTTCCTCCTCAAGGCGGGCTGGCATGTCCCAGGTCTCATACCTGGAGCGCATCGTCTCGATGTCCTCTTCGGTGAACTGAAGCTGTGCCAGGCTGCGAAAAACAGCAGCGTCCAGCAGCTCCTCACGGGCCGTCTGCGTGACGCAGCCGCTCGTGTGGCAACGGTAGTAGACATGTCCCTTCTGCCTCTCAGGTGTCAGCAAGGCGCCGCACTCAGCACAGCGAAACAGCTTGCGCAGCAAGTGATCGTGCTTCGTCTTCTTCTTGGTGTACCGGCCCTCCTTGATCGCCACGATCCGCTCGAATTCGGCGACTGAGATCAATGGCTCGTGCTTTCCTTTGAACATCTCGCCGGTGCGCCCATTCTGCGTGAGGCCGCAGTAGAAGCGGTTCTGAAGGATGTTTTCGATAGTTCGCCGTGAGATCGGCTTCCCGCCACGGGTGGTCAGACCGCGTTTCACCATCTCGGCGTGGAGCGACCGGATCGAGTGATCACCGGTGAGGTAGAGATTGAAGAGCTGCCGGATCAGCGAGGCTCTGAGCGGATCCAGTGCCTTCAACTTGCCGCCGCCCTGGTTCAGGTACCCCAAGGGCGCATAGAAGGGGTAGAAGCCCTGTTTAAGCCGCCCGTTGATGCCCTTGCGGGCTTCAATCGACAGGTTGCGGCAGTAGTCGGCCGCTACGGCCATCTGAATGTCAGCGACAAGGCGCCCACCTCGGGAACGGAAGTCCAGGCTCTCGGTGGCGAAGTACACGTCGATGCCCTTGTCCGATAGCTCACCAATCCTTCCCCAATCGAGGAAGTTCCTGGCACTCCTATCAATGCGATGAATGATGAGCCCGGCAGCGCGTCCGCGCTTGAGCTCCCGGATCATGTCGTTGAACACCCGCCGCCCCGTTTTGGCGGCGGTTTCCTTTTCCTCAAACCATCTGGTGATCGCTAGGTTCTCACGACTCGCAAATTCCGTGATGGCGTCTTTTTGTGCTTCGAGTGAGACCCCTTCGCCTTGCTTCTGGGATGACACTCGGATGTACCCAAAACACGGTTTCATACATCGTCGTGGTTATCCTCGGACTCTACCAGATCCTCAGAAATTTGCGAATCTCGCCACGGCCAAGAACCGTCACGCATCATGTCTTCGAAGACGCGTTGACAGAGTTCTAGATGGCGGCTGAGTAGGTCGTCTTTGTCCATCACCGAATTCTAATTGTGACGGGGACAGCTGACTAGGGGGTCGGAGATGCAGTATGCGCATCTCCTGCCGTCTAGCATTGAAACTGTGGTTTGCGATATCCTGTGCATCAGACACCCTGACAGCATCACCACCAGATCGGCATGGGCGGACCGGAAAGGTTTTACCTTTCCGGGGTTCGTCGCTTCATGCCGATCTGGTGGTGTTATGGGGAAGGCTGGCAGGGTCAAAATGGGGATACTGGACCCCCATACTGACCCCCAACCTCTATGTGCATCGTGTATGTACATCAGCCGGAGAAAATACCTGAACATAGCTGAGCGAATTCGGGGTATCTTCGCCTGTGACTTCATCTACTCTCGTAGATGAATCTCCCCTCACTTTTCGGTCGGCTCGACCTTGTCGGGTTTGGGTTCGTCCTGCCCCTCGCCTTTGAGGGAATAGGCCCACATGTTCGGCGGAACCGGAAGCCGGTAGTGCCTACATGCCATCAGAAGCAAGGGCCAAAGCCCGGCACGTACGCAACTCAACTCTTCGAAGTGAGAGGACGCATCACAGGCCTCTACCAACTCGTCGATCAACGAATGGTCACCTTGTCCAATTCGGAGGTTCGCGATCGCTATCCCGTTGTCAGTTTGGCCTATGTAGATCCCGTCCTCTGTATCAGCTCCGGGCAGCCATTGCTGTAATGTGCAGTGCGGGATCTTCTCGCCGTGCAGGTCGGCCAACTTTTGGACGCTTTCAGTTCGTTCAAGTGCTTCAAGCCACGCTGCGATCAAAGGCATCAGGATGCTGCCAGACGTTGCTTCTTTCAAATACTCTTCGCTGTTGTCTTTTGGATGATCAAGCAGCGCCCGATACTCAGTATGGACCGTCGGGTAGTGTCGCCCGGTACGAAGCCCAATATCGAACCTGCGAACCATCTCCTCAAGCCACGTTGTAACGTCACTTGCCCCTCGCTCATCGAAGGTAGCGAACATCAGCAACAAAGCGGCATCGATAGCCTGGTCCTCGCAAACTGGCAAGAAAAGCGCCGGGTTGTTCGATATCATGCCATATGCCGCGTTCAGGAGCTCCGCGGCCGAGGAAGCGATCTCTTGGTCCTTGTCAGCATCTACGCCTTGGCGAGACCAGTGCTTCCAAAGCCCCAGCAGTGCAATTCGACCTATCAAATCGAACAGTCGCAAAGAGACGTCGACTGACGATCTAGAATTCACCGCTACAGCCAGGCCGTGGAGTGTGTTGGCATGCGGAACGATCTTTTTGAGGAGTTCCTCCGCAACGGTTGCGTAGAGATTCAATGACTGCGAACAGACCTCGGAAATCTGCTTGGCCTGCTTCGATTTCTTTCCCAGGGAGTGTCTGGCCAAATCCCAGACGTGCAGCGCGACAAACTCGCTTCCAAGGTATGCCGACTCTAGATTGTCGGCATCACGTGCCCAGACGAAAAGCACCCACAACGCGATGTACATCTGGCGAGCGGCGCGTACACGTGAGCTCAGCTTTTTTCCCGCTTGTTTGTGCAGACCCGACACCAGCGCCTGGAAGTGTTTGAACGACACATCTGGTTCATCGACCAGAGCAATGGCCTTCCGAAAGTGGGATCGAAGATCAGCCAGGATGACGTTTTCGCCGAGAACACCTGACATGATGAGACCAGCCAGATGGTCTCCGTTCCAGGTTTCGTACGATACCTGTTTGGAGCTGTTTTCCCCAAAGTACCCGGTCAGTTGCGTTTGAACCTGTTCCTTGACCTCGCCCCCCAAACAGACACATACGACGATTGGCAAGTCCTTGTACTTCGGCGGAATTCGGGTCGGGATGTATGCATCTCGGATTTCGTCAAGAGAGGGCCGAACTGCTTGATTGGTGGGACCATTCCAAGTTGCGCGATCCAAATCGCCTTGTTTGATCGAAAACAGAAAGAGCGCGCGGTCGCCAGCCTCGTTCGGTCCCACAGCGGCAACGTCAACACCATACTGCGTGGTGCCGCGTCCTGGTCGTGAAATCACTGTGAAGCCGATTTCGCTCAGCAGATCGGGCAGAATGGCATCAAGTTCGTCACGTTCCCGCATTGATGCAAGGAACTCACGGATTAGTAGTTTCATGATCTGAGTTGTTCGTTTCTTAGGACCAGCAGCGTGTACTCGAGACCGACGGGGTCGAAGATCTGCAGGCGCGGGATTTCCACGGTTGTCGAGTGCTGTTGGAGAGCGACTTCCGTAGCTTTTCGTTTGCCGTCCGGCCCATCGGTGAAGATTTGGGAGGTTCGACCATAGAGAAGCGTTGAATGACTAACCAAGTCGAAAAAGACGCTTTTCTGGTAGGCCATCTTTTGCACGAGCCTCATCTGCTCATTGCTTCGTTGCCACTCTATCTGCCGCTGTGTTTCAGTGGGGCGAAGTTCCTTGATTTCACTTATTGCGCCCAAGGCATCCCGGTATTTCCGGAACCTGGAAAGGACGTCTTGGACAATTCCGTATACCTCATCGTCCTTGGAGACTGACGACAGTGCATCTGAGGCCGCGCCGCCGTAGTTCAGTGTCACTGGATCAAATAACAGATCGGCTAGGTCACCTCGCACTTGGGTATTGGAGATCCGGATAGCTGCTATCAGGAAGGTCACAGCGACTTCCGGAGCAAAGAAGAAAAACCCTACCGCCTTGCGACACACAAAGATTGCCTTGATCTCATCAAGGGTGGAAAAGTGGCCCGAAAGATCGATCTCCGGCGGTCGCAACCCCGGATCACCCAACTTCTTCGCGATACCCTCGCAAAGAGACCTGTTTCCCGAAAGCAGCCAAGTTGAGAGCACATCTCCAACCGATACCGCGTCCGCGCTCAGAACCACCCGAAGGAAACTCGAAAACACCTCGGGGTCGATTGCACTGGGAGCATTACTAGCCAGTTGCTCAAAGAACGAAGTCACCTCAACGGGGAACCCGGTGGCAAATAGGCTAGCCAACGCATGATCCAACTCCCGCAACGTGCCCTTATGTGCAGGATTGATGTTGGAAAGGCTATCGAGAATCCGACCTACCTGGGCTTTCGGTAGGTGCTTTCCGAACTGCCAAAGCACGCTGGCACATTGGTATTTTGTCTGGTCGCCGCCGAGCTCCGAGCAGGATTCAACGATATCCTGAAGTGCGGGAAGCGTGAAATCCTCCGCCGACTTACAGATCGCCATCGCGGCAAACAGCAAATTCGCAAGCACTACGTCCCGATTTTCTTGTTTGGCCAATTCACTGAGTGCCTCAAGGACACCCGAACCTTGGTCGGGATTTCCATAACTCATTCGGCCAAGCGCTGCGATCGCGCTCAACTGCCGTTCGTCATCGTGTTTGGACAGCCAGTTGAGCGCGGTGTCATGGTCCTCTGCCGCCTCAAGTGCAAATGTCGCGTGGCGACAAGCGAGGCCGTCACCCTTTTCCGCTGCGTCGATGATAGAATGTGCACGCTGAACATCGTTCTTGCACCACTTCACCAACGCCGCATTCGGCTGGTTCGCGGCCAGATCCTCACCAGCCTTTTCGACTAGCGATGCCACCAGCGACATCACCTGCTCGGTTGACCCGCTCAAAAGCGGTATCACTTCACAGAAGAAATGTTGCCCTCCGAAGAAATCGAATCCTGCAAGGTCTTGAAAATATTGGGTCGTAACCACGCCAAACAAATTTATCTTGCCATCGCCGTGCAACGCAACGGCGCGCTCTATCAACGGCTTGGCAGCTTCGTCGCCCCAGTGCCTGTGATCTTCAAAAATCTGCCTCGCGAGCGTTTCCGGATCGTTTGAGAAATCACCAACGAACTCTTGGGCTTGTTTCTTCTTTGCCTTTGTCATGGAGTTGTCATGCTAATCTACCATTTTTCTCAATAGCTTGCCGTTGTTGGTGTTATCGACAATGTATCAGATCGTCGGAGTTTGGGGAACTCGCTCGCAGCACGAGAATATCGCGAAACATGCATTTGCGGGGCGGTGCTTGTAGCGCGTTGGCCGGCGAGAGAAGCGGGATCCAAAGTGGGGTACTCTATCCCCATTCTTGCCCTAACCTGTATGTACATCAGCCGGAGAACATAGCTGAACATAGATGACCAGATTCGGGACACCCCCGAGCATGACTTCATCTACTCTCGTAGATGAATCTCGCGTCGCTAGCACGAGGCTCGACCAGCCCGCCCGGTCGGCGGTGTTGTGCCTCGTTCCAGCGCCGGACATTCCAAGCGATTGAGATTCTCTGGCGTTCCGGATAGTGTGGCATAGGAGAAAAAATGTGTGTGTATGGTCCTTTATGTGCACCCGAACCTCTGAATCCTTGGTGGTCCTGGGGTATGAACTAGGGGTACATCTAGAAACCACACGGACATTACCTTTTTGATATCAAAGCATTAAAAGGTGAATGTGAGTCCTCTCCTGGCACCATTTCTCCCGAACATAGCTACTGATAGATGCATGAAAAAATGGGATTTTGTCCCTTTTAAGGTATGTCTTCTGCCCATAGGTAAACATGCTGCGCCACCCAATACCCCAACAATCTGGGGTGCGAATCTGGGCAATCAGGCGGCAGAAGTGAAGAAGCTACACTCCGCACCCCACACCGTCTGGCGTTATGCGCGAAAGCACACTGCATTCCGCATGGTTTGAATCCTGCGCAAGTCATGGCTGCGCAGGATTCCACGAACGGACTGAACGAGGATGTCACACATCGATCCGGACCGAGACGCTTCAGTCAGACACCGTTCGCGCGGTTGATGAAGTCGGTGAGGTGCGGCACATAATCTTCGTTGCCGTCGCCGCCGTTTGTCACACTGAAGGCATAGGCGTTCTTCACGGCGCTCCCCATTGCAGTAACAAAGCGGGCGTCGTTGGCCATCGATTCCACATACTTCATGTCTTTGTAGGCGTTTGATAGCGTGAACTTGTGCGCCTCGCGGTTGCCCTCCAACGCATAGCCCATGAAGGTCTGGTAGAAGCCGCAATCCATCCGGCTACCGCGGATCACGCTGTCGAATGTCTCGACCGAAATGCCAACCTTGCGCGAGAGCGCCAGCGCCTCGGCGTAGAGCGCGCCGTAGCCCAGCGAAATGAAGTTGTTGAGCAGCTTCATCCGGTGGCCATCGCCGGTCTTGCCGAGATGCACCATCTTTGCGGTGCAAGCGGCCAGGACTGGCTCAACCCGGGCAAACCCCTCGGGGCTCGCGCCGACCATCGCCTGAAGCGTGCCTGCCTCGGCGTTGGCCGGCGTACCGCCCAGTGGCGCATCGGCATAGTCCACGCCCAGCGGCGCAAGCTCGGCTGCGAGGCGCTCGGTGGATGTCGGGTTAGCGGTTGAACAGTCGACGATGATCGTGCCGTCTTTCAGCCCGGGCTTGAGCTGTGCCACCGCGGCCTCGACCATGGCGGAATCAGTCAGGCAGATGAAGATCATCGTGGAACTGGCGGCCAGTTCTTCCATCGAGCTGGCCTCGGTCGCCCCGCGCGCCACCAGGTCGTCGACCGGGGCGCGGTTTCTGTGCGCCAAAGTGGTGAGCGCAAAGCCCTTTTCAACGATGTTTTTCGCCATGCCGTGACCCATCAGGCCGACGCCGACGAAGCCCACTTTTTCCTGTGCGCTATCCATAGTCATACGGTGTTCCCTTCCTGTCATGTGGGCTGGATTACTCCAGCGCGAAATCCTTGTGCAATGCAAGATCACCCGGGCCGAAACGGTCCTTCGCGAAGTTGCGCTGGTGCCAATAGGGATAGATCAACGGGATTTCGCTGACGGCGTTCAGCCGCCCGCGTTCGTCGTCGGTGAGCTTGAGATCGACCGCGGCGAAATTGTCGGTAAACTGGGCCTCGTTTCGCCCTCCGATAACCAGCGAACTCACCCCGGGGCGTTCGAGCAACCAGGCCAGCGCGATCTGAGCCGCGGACACGCCGCGCGCCGCCCCGATCTCCACCAAAACGTCAACGATATTCCAGAGCTTTTCCTCATCGCGGATCGGCGGCTCGCTCCATCCGGCAAACTGGCGGCTTCCCTCGGGCGTCTCCTGCCCGCGGCGGTGCTTGCCCGACAGCAGGCCCGCCGCCAACGGGCTCCAGACCAGTACGCCGAGCCCTTGATCGACCGAGATCGGCAGCAGTTCGTACTCGGCTTCCCGGGCCTCGAGCGTGTAGTGGATCTGCTGGGTCACGAAGCGCGGGCGGCGGTCGCGGTCACTCACGGCGAGGCTTTTCATGACATGCCAACCGGAATAATTGGAGCACCCGATGTAGCGGATCTTGCCCTGGGTCACCAAGGTATCGAGCGCCGCGAGCATTTCTTCGAGCGGCGTGATCCCATCCCATTCGTGCATGTAGTAGACGTCGATATGATCGGTGCGCAAGCGCTTCAGGCTGCGCTCGCATTCGCGGATAAGGTGGTGGCGCGAAACACCTTCATCATTCGGACCATCGCCGATGCGCATCCGGGCTTTCGACGTGATCAGCACCTGCTCGCGACGGCCTTCGAGCACCTCGCCAAGGATCTCTTCGGACCGCCCGAGCGAGTACATGTTCGACGTATCGAACAGGTTGACACCATTGTCGATGCAGAGATCGACCAGGCGGCGGGCCTCATCGACCCCTTGGTTGCCGACCATCGCGAAATCGCCCTGCCCGCCGAAACTGAAGGTGCCCATGGTGAGGACCGAAACCTTCAGGCCGGAATTGCCGAGATACCTGTATTCCATCTTCTTCTCCTTGGTGTTCGATATGCCGTTGGATCAGCGCGCCAGCGCGTCGCGAATATAGCGCACCCCAAGGGTCGGGCTGGTGAGCACGGGGCAGGGGATCGCCTCGCCGATTGGGCCCTCTAACGCGCGGGCCATTGATGCCTGGGCGAGCACAATTACATCGACCTGCGTCGCCATTTCCGTAAGGGCCGAGGCCACTGCGGCGTCATGCCCCGCTGTGTCGCCTGACGAGAGCATCGCAAAGGCCCCTTCGCAGACACGGCTGACAATCTTCTGCCCTGGCTGCCCTTGGCGGGCAGACACGGCCTCGATCAATGCGGTTGTCGGGGCAAGGGTCGTGGTGAGGGTGGCCAGTACGCCGATCCGTCTGCCGTTGGCGACCGCCTCCTCCGCCATACCCTGATCAATCCGAAACAGCGGCACCGGGCAAAACGGTCGCGCTGCCTCGACGGCCGCGCCAAGCGAAGAACAGGTGACCACGATGGCATCGGCGCCTGCGTCGACCGCCGACCAGACGTACCCCAGCATGCGGCGCATCGTTTCTTGCGACAGGGCGCCATCGCGTATGGTGTTCTTCAGAAGGCTTTCGTCGACGATGTTGAACCGGGTCCAGTCCGGCAACTCGGTCGCCATCAGGGCATCGAGGATCGGAATTAGCCCGGGAACGGTGTGGATCAGGGCGATGCGGCCCCGGTTTTCTGGCGCGTCCAAGTTCCTGTGTCCTTCCCTGGCAACGAAACTCCGCCAACCCGCTCGCGCACGGCGAATTTTCGCGGCCAAATTCTGCGTGAGTGACAGCGCTGTCATAAATATCCAATCCGAACAATCGCGCAACAAGAAATTTTTGATTCGAGAGTCGCTGTTTGCGGGGTTCTGCGCGCCGCACCTGAGAAACCATTGAAGTTACGAAATTTATTTTTCGCAAAAATTTTTCATTTGACAGAACTCAAAATAACAGCGCTATCATGACAGCGCTGTCATACTCGTCAGTCCGCGATCCGATAGGGGGTAGCGGAGAGGCTTGCCCAGGCGGATCTCGACGGTTGGATGGCCGCATTTGGGTGAGGAAACCCGATGCGATTACAGGCAGGGAGGAAAAGCGTTATGGCCAATAGCGACGCGGCGCATGTGACGCCGCAAAGAAGTTTCATGTCGACGGTGGCCGAGTTGCGCCATGTGAGGGAAGTCAACGTGTTGCTGGCGCTTCTGCTGGTCGGCGCGCTGATCAGCTTCGCCTCGCCCTACTTTCTGACCACGAACAACCTGATGGGCGTGTTCCGCGCCTTTTCGCTCACCGCGATCATGAGCATCGGCATGGTGATGGTCATCATCACCGGGGGCATCGACCTTTCGGTCGGCTCGGCGATGGGGTTGAGTTCGCTGGTCACGGCTCTGGCGTTCAACGCCGGGTTTTCGGTGGTTTCCAGCATCGCCGCCGGGCTAGGTGTCGGCCTGGCGTTCGGACTCACCAATGGGCTTCTGATCACCGCCATCGGCCTGCCGCCGTTCATCGCCACGCTCGGCACGCTGAGCATCGGCCGCGGCCTGATGTACATGATCACCCACGGCGTACCGGTTACGCCCGACACGCCTAAGATCTTCTCGTTTCTCGGGCAGGGCTACATCGGCCCGATCCCGGTTCCGGTGATCGTGATGCTGCTGCTCATGGTGATCTTCGCGGTGATGATGAGCCGCACCCGCTTCGGGCGTCACGTCTATGCCACCGGCGGCAACGAGCAGGCCGCGCGCCTGTCGGGTGTGAAGGTCGACCGGGTGAAACTCTCGGTTTACGTCCTCTCGTCGGTCATCGCTTCAATCGCCGGCATCATCGGTTTTTCACGCTACCTCTCGGCCGAACCGGCCTCAGGTTTTGGCGTCGAGCTCGACGTGATCGCTGCCGCCGCCATCGGCGGTGCGAGCCTCGCTGGCGGGGTCGGCAGCGTGGCAGGCGCCGTGATCGGCGCGGCGCTCGTCGGGGTGATCGCCAACGGCGTCGTGCTGCTCAACATCAACACCTACGCACAGCAGGCCATCACCGGTGGGGTCATCCTCATCGCGGTCAGTGTCGACGTGCTGCGAAATAAATACACGGGAGGAAATTCATAACACGCTACACCGACAGAAACACAAATACATAATCATAAACAATGCGATAGCGCTGAAAATGAGCGCGAAATGGAGGAGTATCTCATGCGTAATCTGGTGAAATTTGCACATGCCACAGTATTCGCCGCCGCCATGCTCGGCGCTGGTGCGGCGACGGCGGCGGACAACGGCGACCTGACCATCGCGGTCGTGCCAAAAGTCGCGGTGCCCTTCTTTGACGACTGCAACGCCGGCGCCCAAGAGGCTGCCGACGCCCTCGGCGTGAACTACCAGTGGGTGGTGCCGCAGAACACCCAGGGTGCGACCCAAGTGAAGATCATCGAAGATCTGATCGCCCGCCACGTGGATGGCATTGCGATCTCGATCAACGAGCCCAAGTCGGTCGAAGGCGTGATCCAGCAGGCGGTCGACGCCGGCATCGCGATCCTGACCTTTGACAGCGACAGCGCCAACAGCGCCCGCAGCATGTACATCGGCACGATCAACGAACAGGCCGGCGTGACCATGGGCGAAACGATGGCCGAAGCCATTGGCGGCGAAGGCAAGATCGCGATCGTCACCGGTCAGCTCGGCGCCTCGAACCTCAACGAGCGCATCGATGGCGTGAAGAAGGCTCTGGCCGCTTACCCGGGCATCGAGATTGTGGCGGTTGAAGGCACCGAAGATGACCTTGCCCGCGCCGTCGGTGTGACCGAGGCGCTGCTGCGTGCCAACCCCGACCTCGCCGGCATCTTCGGCATCAGCCAGGTCGGTGGCCCGGCGGTGGCCAAGGTGCTCGAGCAACGCGAGTTCAGCGAGATGGCCGGCAACCTGAAGGTCTTCGCCTTCGACGACCTGCCCGACACGATCCGCGGCGTGAAAGACGGCTACATCACCGGCATCATGGTGCAGCGTCCGGTGACCATGGGCCGTCTGGCCGTTGAGCACCTGGTGGCACAGATCAACGGTGAAGAGCCGAACCCCGTGAACGTCGATACCGGCGTGACCGTGGTGAACGCTGGAAACCTCGACAGCTACACCAAGTAAGCACTTGAAACGAATGGCAGAACCCTTCGGGGTTCTGCCGCCTTCCCCGGCCAACTTCAGAGAGATGCCATGACACTGTTTCTTGAAATGGACGCAATCTCCAAGACTTTCCCCGGCGTCAAAGCGTTGGATCAGGTCGACCTTGCCCTGCATCTTGGCGAAGTGCACGTTCTGGCCGGCGAAAACGGCGCTGGAAAAAGCACCTTGATGAAGATCATGACGGGCGTCTACCGCGCGGATCCCGGCGGGAAAGTCCGGGTCGATGGCGAAGAGGTGGTCATCCGCGACCCCGTTCACGCCCGCGCCCTCGGTATCAGCATCATCTACCAGGAGCTCGCGGTGGTCGAAAACCTCACCGTGGCCGAGAATATTTTCCTTGCCCGCGAACCAAAGCTGGCGACCGGCCTGCTCGACCGGCGCAAGATGAACGCCGATGCCCGCAAGGTGCTCGACGAGCTGGACATGGACATCGACCCCGGCACGCGGGTCGGACGCCTGAGCATCGGCCAGAAACAGATGGTCGAGATTGCCCGCGCGATTTCCTATGAGTCCCGTCTGCTCATCATGGACGAACCGACCGCCTCGCTCAGTCACCACGAAACGACAACGCTGATGGGAATCGTGAGAAGGCTCGCGGCCCAGAATATCGGCATCGTCTATATTTCGCACCGGCTCGACGAAATCTTCGAGATCGCGGACCGGGTGACGGTTCTGCGCGACGGCGTGACTGTCGACAGCCAGCCGATTGCGGATATGACCCGCGAGCGCTTGGTGCGCAAAATGGTCGACCGCGACATAGATCAGCTTTTCGGTGATCACCTGACCCATGCGACCGATGAAGTTTTACTCTCGGCGCGCGGCCTCACGCTCAAAAAATCCCGCGCCCAGGGGGCCCCGGTCCGCGATGTGAGCTTCGATCTTCATAAGGGCGAAATCCTCGGCTTTTTTGGACTCGTGGGCTCCGGCCGCACCGAGGTGATGGAGATGGTTTTCGGAAACCGCGGTTACAACGGCACGATATCAATAGACGGGACTCCGGTGCATATGCACAGCCCTTCGGCCGCAATGGACCACGGCATCGGCTTCGTCACTGAAGACCGTCAGGGCCAAGGATTGGTGCTGGGCATGTCGGTGCGGGAGAACTTCAGCCTCACCCATCTCGAAGACTATTGCCGGTTCGGTTTCGTGAACCGCGCGAAAGAAACCACGCGCTGCGGCGACTTCATCGGGTCGCTGGGGATCAAGACGCCATCGCCCGAACAGACGATCAAGAACCTCTCGGGCGGCAACCAGCAGAAGGTGGTGATCGCCAAATGGGTGGCCCGCAAACCACGCATCCTTATCGTCGACGAGCCCACCCGGGGCATCGACATCGGCGCGAAGGCAGAGGTGCACACCTTGCTCAACAATTTGGCGGCGGACGGGATGTCGATCATCGTCGTCTCCTCCGACCTGCCCGAAATCCTCGCGATCAGCGACCGGATCATCGTGCTCAAAGATGGCATCGTGAACGGCGAGCTCAGTCGCGACGAGGCCAATGAGGAAACCGTCATGTTGGCGGCGACGGCTTGAGGCCGGTCGCAGCACAACCCGGATCAAACAATACTGAAAGGACGAAAAAATGACCAAACGGATCATGTTCACAGGCGGCAGCGGCAAGGCCGGTCAACACGTGGTGCAATACCTCGTCGAGCAGGGCTACCAGGTCTTGAACCTCGACACCAAGCCGCTCGACAACCCCAAAGTGCGCACGCTGATCACCGACATCACCGACTCGGGCCAGGTGTTTAACGCGCTGTCGAGCTACATGGGGCTGCATGAGTTCGACCCCTCCCTGCGCGCTCAACCCGTCGACGCGGTGGTGCACTATGCCGCCATTCCGCGCATCATGATCACCCCCGACAACGAGCTGTTCCGCATCAACACGATGGGCACCTACAACGTGATCGAGGCGGCGGCGAAACTGGGCATCAAGAAGGTGATCATCGCGTCGAGCGAAACCACCTATGGCCTCGTGTTCGCCAACGAACCGCGCGCGCCGGTGCACTTTCCGCTCGAAGAAGACTACCCCGTCGACCCGATGGACAGCTACGCGCTGTCGAAAATCTGCAACGAGGCCACCGCCAAGGCGTTCGCCCAGCGCTACGATATCGATGTCTATGCGATCCGCATCGGCAACGTAATCGAGCCGCATGAATACGATCTGTTCCCCGGCTGGTTCGCCGATCCGGGCTTCCGCAAGCGGATCGCCTGGAGCTACATCGACGCGCGCGATCTCGGCCAGATTACCAAGCTCGCAGTCGAGAAAGACGGCCTCGGCTTCGAAGTGTTCAACGCGGCCAATGACGATACCTCGTCGGACCTGCCGACCCAGGAGTTGATCAACCGCTTCTACCCGGGCACGCCGGTCTCGCGCGAGATGGGTGAGTTCGAAACGCTGCTCTCCAACCGCAAGGCCAAGGAGGTGTTGGGCTTCAAGGAAGAGCACAACTGGCGCAAATACGTGAAACTTGGCTGATCGCGGCAGCACCTAGCGACAAACGGTCTCCTGCCCGCTCCGGCGGGCGGGGGCTACACCCCCGGACACAAGCAAAGCCATGTTACACCCATGAAGGCTATGACAGATTCGACCGACTGGGCGACACTGGCGCAGGCTTGTGCAAAACTTCAGTGGAAGAATGGGGAGTGATGATCATCAAACAAAGATTGCCGGACCGAAAGAGCAAAGTCACCGTCAAGGAGGTGGCCCTGCGCGCCAATGTGAGCGAGTCCACTGTGTCGCGCATCCTGCGCGACAAAGGGCCAATCGCAGATGCAACGCGTGACAAGGTAATGGAGGTGGTACGGACAATGGGCTACGTGCCGAACCGGATCGCCGGATCGCTCGCCTCGCTCAGCTCCAACCTTGTTGGGGTGATCGTGCCTTCATTGTCCAACATCGTGTTTCCCGAAGTACTCCAGGGGATCCACGCCGGGCTTGAATCCAACGGCCACATGCAGGCCGTCATCTCGATCAGCGACTACGACTCGGCAAATGAGGAGAGCATGATCCGCGGCCTTTTGTCGTGGAAACCCGCCGCGGTTCTGACCACCGGTTTCGAACATACCGATGCCACCCGGCGGATGCTCGAGCTCAGTGACGTGCGGGTCGTCGAAATGATGGAAATCGACTCCGACCCGATCGACATTGCCGTTGGCATGTCGCACCGCAGCGCTGGTTGCGAGACCGGGCGACACCTGATCGCAAAAGGCTACAGGCGGTTCGGCTATGTCGGCCACAACTGGGAGAGCGACCATCGCGCCCGGCTGCGCCACGAGGGGCTGAAGTCCGCGCTTGCCGAGAGTGGTCTTGGCATCGCGGCCGAGGCCGTGACCGGCAGCGCGAGTTCGGTCGGTGCAGGCAAAGAGATGACCGCGCAGCTTCTGGGCGGCGATACCCCGGTTGAGGTCATCGTCTATTCCAACGACGACATGGCGGTGGGAGGCGTGTTTCACTGCATGGCCGCGGGGCTCAGCATTCCCAGCGACGTTGCCGTGTTCGGTTTCAACGGGCTCGAATTGGGCAGGGAGCTGCCGCAGCCGCTCTCGACCATTCGCTCGAACCGCTTCCTGATCGGCAAGACCGCGATTGACGCCGTTCTGGCCGAGCCCGAGCGACCGGCCACGAGCACCAAGATTGACACCGGGTTCGAAGTTTTCGCGGGCGAAACCGCGTAGCGGACCAGACCAAACGTAAGGTACGACGATGATTCATCCAGCAATTCAAAGCGGCAACGTAGCAGTGGTCACCGGGAGTGCCTCGGGGATCGGGCTGGCGATCGCGCGCCGGTTAGCCCGCGAGGGTATGTCGGTTTGCCTTGCCGATATCGCCGAGGACGGCCTCGCCGCTGCCCGCGAGATCATCCTCGCCGATGGCACCGACGCGACCAAAGTTATCACAATGCGCACGGATGTGTCCGATGTTGGGGCGCTGCGCGCGCTCAAGGCCCGAGTTTACGAAATCCTCGGGCCGGTGAGCGTTTTGGTCAACAACGCGGGGGTTCAGCCGGGCAGCTCAATCTTCGATGCCGAGAACACCTGGCAACGGATCATCGACGTGAACATGTGGGGCATTATCCGGGGCTCGCAGATCTTCGCGCCTGACATGATTGCCGCGGGCATCCCTGGGCTGATCATCAATACCGGCTCCAAGCAGGGTATCACCACGCCGCCCGGCGACCCGGCCTACAACGTGTCGAAAGCGGGGGTGAAGGCATTCACCGAGGCGCTGCAGCACGAGCTGCGCAACAGTGCGGGCGGCGCCGTCGAGGCGAAGCTGTTCATTCCCGGTTTCGTCTTCACCCCGCTCACCGCGAATGGCCGAACCGAAAAGCCCGAGGGCGCCTGGACACCGGAACAGACCACGGATTTCCTGTTCGACTGCATCGCACGGGGCGATTTCTACATCCTTTGCCCCGATGGCGAGGTCGATCGGGCGACCGACGAGAAGCGCGTTGCCTGGGCCGCCGGCGATATCGTCGAAAACCGCCCGCCGCTCTCACGCTGGCACCCGGACTACGGCGAGGCGTTCAAAGCCTGGCTCGAAGATCGGCCGGCTTGAGCGTGGATGAAAGGAAACCCAGATGAGCGCCACCTACAAGATTGCGGTCATTCCCGGCGATGGGATTGGGGTCGAGGTGATTGGCGCCGGTCTCACGGTGCTGCGCGCGCTGTCGCAACAGGGCGACGGCTTTAACCTGGAGACCACAGAGTACGATTGGGGCTGCGATCTCTACCGCCGCACGGGCGCTTTCATGCCCGAAGACGGGGCAGAGCAATTGCGCGCTCATGACGCTATTTTCTTCGGCGCGGTTGGCGCCCCCGATGTGCCCGACCATCTGAGCCTCTGGGGCCTGCGCCTCGCAATCTGCCAGCCGCTCGACCAGTACGCCAACGTCCGCCCCACGCGGATCCTCCCAGGGATTACAAGTCCGCTGCGTGGGGTGGACGAAGGCGATCTTGACTGGGTGATCGTGCGCGAGAACTCCGAAGGCGAGTATTCCGGCCAAGGCGGCCGCAGCCACCGGGGACTTGCAAGCGAGGTCGCCACAGAGGTTGCCATATTCACCCGGACCGGGGTGGAGCGGATCATGCGGTTCGCCTTCGAGCTGGCTCGTTCGCGACCGCGCAAACAATTGACCGTGGTGACGAAGTCCAATGCCCAGCGCTTCGGCATGGTGCTGTGGGACGAGATCGCGCAGGAGGTTGCGGCCGATTTTCCCGACGTGCGGTTGGACAAGATGTTGGTCGACGCAATGACGGTGCGTATGACGCTCGATCCCGCATCGCTCGACGTAATTGTCGCCACCAACTTGCATGCCGACATCTTGTCGGACCTTGCCGCCGCTCTCTCGGGCTCAATCGGGCTTGCGCCCACTGCGAACCTCAACCCCGAGCGCACCACCCCATCGATGTTCGAGCCGATCCACGGCTCGGCCTTCGCTATTGCCGGCCAAGGGATCGCCAACCCGATCGCAACCTTCTGGTCGGCGGCGATGATGCTCGAACACCTCGGAGAACAAGCGGCGGCCGACCGGCTGATGAGGGCAATCGGGCGGGTCACCGCATCTGCGGAATTCCACACCCCTGATCTGGGCGGCAGCGCCACCACCGGCAAGGTCACGCAGGCGGTAATCCGGGCGATACGGGAAACCAACGCGTGAGCGGGTCCGCCCACGCCAACGAAGCATGGAACGAACGCGTGCATACGCGTCAAGACAGACAAGAGGTCATGGGCAATGGATAAAAAAACTGTAACGGTTGTCGGTCTCGGCTCGATGGGTCTCGGCATGGCGCAATCGCTGCTGCGCGCCGGGCACAAGGTGTTCGGCGTTGATGTTGACGCCGCGCGGGTCGCGGCGCTCGGCAACGATGGTGGGGTTTCTGCACCTCTGGCCGAGGCGGCAGCTCTCAGCGATATTGTGGTTCTGGTGGTGCTGAACGCGGCGCAGGTCGAAGCGGTGCTGTTCGGTGACGAGGGCTGCGCCGGGGAGATGCGCGCCGGCACGACGATCATTGCCTGCGCCACCGTGCCGCCGGGATTCTCGCGCGACATGGAAGCGCGCGCCACGCAGAAAGGGCTCTTTTATCTTGATGCGCCGATCTCTGGCGGGGCGGTGCGCGCGGCACAAGGCCAGCTTTCGATCATGGCGTCGGGCAGCCAGGCGGCGTTTGATGGGGCGGCCCCGGCGCTCGATGCAATGGCGGCCAATGTGTTTGACCTCGACCGTGTCGCGGGCGCGGGCAGCGCGATGAAATCGGTGAACCAGCTTCTTGCTGGCGTCCATATCGCTGCGATGGGCGAGGCGATGGCCTTCGCGACCAGCCAGGGGCTTGATCTTGGCAAAGTGGTCGAGGTGATCTCACAATCTGCCGGAACAAGCTGGATGTTCGAGAACCGGGCGCCGCATGTGGTTGAGGGCGATTATGCCCCGCGCTCAATGATCAACATCTGGCCGAAGGATCTTGGGATCGTCAGCGCAATCGCCGACGAGGCCCAGCTGCCGGTGCCAATGGCTTTAACCGCACTTGACCAGTTTCGCGCCGCTGCTGAAGCGGGCGACGGGCTTGCCGACGATGCCGCCGTGGTCAAGGTCTATGCCCGCGCGGCCGGGCTGAAATTGCCGGGAGAAATGTGATGCTGCTTGGATGTATTGGCGACGATTTCACCGGGTCAAGCGACCTGGCGAACACACTTGCGAAAGCCGGGATGCAGACCGTGCAATATGTCGGCGTGCCCGACCGGCCGGCCCATGCCGGGGTTGAAGCTGGGGTTGTCGCGCTGAAATCGCGCTCGATCCCGGTGGCTGACGCGGTGGCGCAATCTCTGGCCGCGCTCGACTGGCTGCGCGCACAGGGTTGTCAGCAGTTCCTGTTCAAGTACTGCTCGACCTTCGATTCCACCCCAAAGGGCAATATCGGCCCGGTGGCTGAGGCTTTGGCCGAGGCGTTGAACGCCCGCGAAGTGTTGGTCTGCCCCGCTTTCCCCAAAGCTGGGCGCACCATCTACCAGGGCCACCTCTTCGTCCACGACAAGCTCCTGAACGAGAGCGGCATGGAAAACCACCCGCTGACCCCAATGACCGACCCTGACCTGCGCCGCTGGCTCGCTCTGCAAACCAGGGGCAGCATTGGCCATGTGCCGGCGCACGACGTCTGGGCCGGTTCGCAAGCGATCCGCGCCCGGATGAAGAGCGAAGACTCTGCCGGGCACCGCCTGTTGGTTGCCGATGCGGTGAATGACGACGACCTTATGGCGCTTGGCGCCGCCGCCGATGGTCTGCCGCTTCTCACTGGCGGCTCCGGCATCGCAATGGGCCTGCCTGCGAACTTCCGGGCCCGGGATCTGCTCTCGGGCGATGCCGCGGGCTGGGCAGGACAGCAAGGGCCGTCGGCCGCGCTCTCGGGTTCATGTTCCAATGCCACACGCGCGCAGGTGAACCGGCACCGCGAGACCGACCCGGCGTTTGAAATCACCGCCGAGGCGCTGATGACTGGTGCAGTCACACCCGCGAAAGCCGCTGATTGGGCGCTGGAGCAAACCGGCAGGCCGCTGGTGTTCTCGTCAGCCGAGCCGGAGCTGGTGCGCATCGCACAGGATCAGTTCGGAAAAGACGAGATTGCCGGGGCTTTCGAACAATTCTTCGCCGAGACCGCGCGGTTGCTGGTGGCGGGCGGCGTGACCCGCCTGATCGCCGCTGGTGGTGAGACTTCGGGGGCCGTGGTTGAGGCCTTGGCGCCCGATGAGCTGGCGATTGGCCCGGAGATCGATCCGGGCGTCCCGGTGCTGCGGGCGAACCCGCGCCTGGTGTTGGCGCTGAAATCGGGCAACTTCGGTGCGCAAGACTTCTTTGCCAAAGCCGCCCGGCTGATGGAAGAGGGCGCGGAATGACCGAAGCGAAGCTACGCGAGAATATCTGCTTCTGGGCCGCCTCGATGTTCGAACGCGGGCTTACGGGTGGGGCATCGGGCAATATCTCGGCGCGCACCGAAGACGGCGGGCTGCTCGTCACGCCAACCGGCGCGAGCTTTGGTCGGCTCGACCCGGCGCGCCTTTCCCGCTTCGATGCCAAAGGCACCCATGTCGGTGGCGACAAGCCAACGAAAGAAATGCCCCTGCATGCCGCGTTCTACGAGACCCGGAAAAGTGCGGGCGCAGTGGTTCACCTGCACTCGACGCATTCCGTCGCGCTCTCGATGCTTCCCGACACGGTGCCCGACAACATGCTGCCCCCGCTCACGGCCTATTCGATCATGCGGCTCGGCAAGGTGCAGCTCCTGCCGTTCTTCGTGCCGGGCGATCCGGCGATGGGCGATGCGGTGCGCGGGCTCGGCGGGCGGCGCTCGGCGGTGGTGCTCGCCAATCACGGCCCGGTGGTGGCCTCAAAAGACCTCGAGGCTGCGGTTTACGCGATGGAAGAACTTGAAGAGACCGCCAAACTTGCACTTCTGCTACGCGGCGCCAGTGCCGTCGCTTTGACCCCGGAGCAGATTTCCGCCGTGGTCACCAAATTTGAAGTGGATTGGGAAAAATGACGTTTTCCGCGAACCTGGGCTTTCTCTACACCGAGCTTGCGCTTCCCGACCGTATCCGCGCCGCCAAAGCGGCCGGCTTCGGGGCGGTGGAGTGCCATTTTCCATATGACACTCCGGCCGCCGAGGTGGCCGCCGCTCTGGAGGAAACCGGCCTGAAAATGCTGGGGCTGAATACCGCGCCCGGCGATGTCGCGGGTGACTTCGGCTTGGCCGCGGTGCCTGGACGCGAGGCTGACGCGCGCGCGGCAATCGAACAGGCAGTGGCCTACGGCAAGGCCATTGGGGCGGCGAATGTGCATGTAATGGCCGGCAAGACGGATGGAGGCGCTGAGGCCGACGCGGTGTATCGCGGCAATCTCATCTATGCCAGTGACCTCGCGGCGAGTGTGGCGATGAACATTCTCATCGAGCCGATCAATCACCGCGACGTGCCGGGGTATCACCTCTGGAGCGTCGATCAGGCGGCAGCGTTGATTGATGCGTTGGATCGCCCCAACTTGAAATTGATGTTCGATTGTTATCACACTCAGATCATGCAGGGTGACCTGATCAGCCGCATCAAAGCGCAGCTGCCGAAGATTGGCCATATCCAGATCGCCGCCGTGCCGAGCCGGGCCGAGCCCGATGAGGGTGAGGTCAACTTTGCTTGGCTGGTCCCGGCGATCCGTGAGCTGGGCTACACCGCGCCTATCGGCGCCGAATACAAACCCCGCACCGGACGAACGGCCGATGGCCTCGGCTGGCTGGCACGTATGCCCGGTTGATCGGGCGTGCGGCCGTGCCCGTGTGTCTCAGCTGTGGCGTGCATGCCGGGTTGACGGGTGATTGATCCGATAGGGCGTCGGGCCAAGAGCCGGCATGAAAACTCTCGACGCCGCGGGCGCCCGACCGGGCGCACGTGGGTTAGGACTGCACCAAGCATGGCGAATCCCGGGTGGAGATTTTTGCGGGCCAGGCTGAAAAAATGGTTTTGGGACGGCACGTTGGCCTGTCTACGGCTAAGAGATGCAGCAAAGGAGACTTTAGACTGGCCGTTGCTCGCGGGACATTTCTCCTGACTTCTCAGACTTGGGAAAGGGAGATGCACATGGTCAAGGATCAACGCGAACGCCAGGGCGACTTGCGGATACTTCGGCACGCTGAGGAGACCTTCCCAGTCTTTGCACGACCTGGTTCGGGGCGACCAACGACAGGATTGCCGCTGACGGAAACGTGCAAATGGCAGCGGCGCTCGGCGCCGAAAAGGCAAAATCGCCCCAAAACTTGCGGAATCGAGGATTTTCAAACCTCTTGGGCCACCCCGTTATCAATTATTTCGCAAAGGTTTTTTCTGGTCCCTGCGCGAAGTTTCATCGGCGCCATACCAAATAGGGTATAAGGTCTAGACTATATTCCTTTTGGCGATATCGTTGAATCACCATTGGGAAGGGACCAACATGCAAGCGCTCATCGACGCCGCTATCGAAGCCAATGCCGAACGCGCCGTCGCCTTCCTTGAAGCCCTGATCCGCGTGCCCAGCACGGTTGGACAGGAGCAAGCCGCGCTGGAGATTTTTGCCCGCGAGGCCGCGGCGGTCGGGCTTGACGTGACCCACCTGCCATTCGCTGCCGGCCCTCTGGCCGATCCCCGCGCCGGGGTGTCCCCCGATCCAGCAACGGTCAGCCCGGACCGGTTTCAGGTTCTCGCCGTCTCGCCTGGCGAGGGTCCGCTGCACCTTCTGCTCAACGGCCACATGGACGTGGTCCCTGCTGACAGCCCGGAACTGTGGACCAGCCCGCCGTTTGCCCCCGAACGGCGCGATGGCCGGCTTTACGGCCGCGGCAGTTCCGACATGAAGTCTGGTTTCGCCATCGGCATGTTGGCGCTGCGCGCGCTCGGTGAAGTCGCACCAGATCTGTTCGCGAACCAGCGGCTCGGCTTTATTGCGGTGATCGAGGAGGAATGCACGGGTAACGGAGCTCTGCGCTCGGTCGCCGAGCACGGGGTGACGGCGCCCGAAGTGATCCTGCTCGAGTCAACCGAACTCGGCCTGTTGCTGGGTGGAGTCGGCTTGATCTGGCTCAACGTGAAGATCATCGCCAGCGCAAGCCATGCCAACAGCGCCGATCGTGCGGTCAATGCCGTCGATCTGGGGATGCGGCTGGTGGAGCGCCTTCGCAATTGGGCCGCGGCGCTGCTTGAAACAGAACCCGATCCGGCAATGCCCCCGGGCAGCAACGCCTATGTGGTCAACCTCGGCACGATAAAAGCCGGAGACTGGCTATCTTCCTCGCCGGCAACGGGAACTTTCGGCCTCCGGATAGGCTACCCACGCGGTTGGGGTGCAGACCGGGCCGAGACCGAACTGCGCGCGGTGATTGCCGATTTCGTCGCCAACGACCCGGATTTCCCGACGCAGCCGGAGGTCACGCTCGCAGGTTTCCGGGCCGAGGGCTACCTGCTCGCAGAAGACGATCCGCTCGCCCGCGACCTCGCCGCGGCCCACGAAGCGGTACATGGCGCGCCACCCGCCAGTTTCGTGCTCGGCAGCACCACCGATGCACGCGTTTACGTAAACGATTTCGGTATCCCGGCACTCTGCTACGGCGCCAGCGGTGGCCGGATGCACGGGATCGATGAATATGTCGATATCGACAGTATATCGCAAGCAGCCCGAACCCTCGCCCGTTTCATTTTCGAGCGGTTCAAGCCGGCGGAGCAGGCCGCATGAGAAAACGGAACGAACCTTCCCGCCCAGCCACTGACAACAATGGTACCCAAGACGGAAAAAAGGCCGTGATCCAGCCGTGGAATACGCCGATCGTCACCCGTCATTTGGCCGACGACGTCGTCGACCGGTTGGTCACCGCGGTCGCGTTGGGCCTCTACACACCGGGCCAGAGACTGCCCACCGAGCGCGACTTGGCGACAATGCTTGCTGTTTCGCGAACGTCTCTGCGCGAGGCGCTGAAACAGCTCACCGAAAGTGGGTATCTCGAGGTGCGGCGTGGACGCAGTGGCGGCTATTTCGTGCGCGCCACGTGGGGCCCGAAATCGGCCGAGCACGTGCGGCGTCAACTGGTCGCGCGTTGGGACGAGTTCCAGAACATCTTTGATGCCCGCACTCTGGTGGAGCGGATGATCGCCCGCACCGCCGCGAGCCGACGCACGCGCGAGGACGTGGCGGCCATCACGGCCGCGTTGCAGGCCTATATCGAGGCGCCCGACCACGACGCTTCGCGCCGGGCCGATGCCGGCTTGCACCTTGCTATCGCCCGCGCCACGCACAACCCGATCCTGGTTGAGATGTCGGTCGATTTCCGCACCGAGATCAGCCTCAATCTGGGGGCGGAACCCTATACTGACGAAGCGCGGCGAATTGCCATTGGGCATCACCGCCAGCTGGTCGCTGCGGTGGCTGGCGGCAAGATCGACGAGGCCGGCGAGATCGCCGCAGGCCACTTTGCGCTTAGCGAAAACCTATTCCGCGCATTGGTCGAGCGGGCCGCCCGCGATGGCGCCCCGGAGGGCCAAAAATGAGTGGCCAACTCGCCTTCGTCATTAAGCGCGCCTTGGTATCGGTGTTGTCGCTGTTCGCCATGAGCGCGGTGGTGTTTCTGATCCTTCGGCTGGTACCGGGCGACCCGGTGCGAACGATGCTGGGTTTTCGCGCAACCGACGAAAACGTCGCGCTGCTGCGCCACCAGCTCGGCCTCGACCAGGGGCTGCTCACGCAATATCTGAGCTGGGTCGGCGGCATCCTGCACGGCGATCTCGGCCAGGATATCGTTAGCCACGCGCCACTTTCAGAGCTACTCGCCCAACGCCTGCCAGTCACGCTTGAGCTCGCCGGACTGTCGATGACGCTCGCCGTCCTGGTTGGTGTGCCGCTTGGCGTCTGGGGCGCGACCGGCGGGATCTGGGCCAAACGCCTCACCGAGGGCTTCGTGGTGCTCGGCATAAGCATTCCCGACTTTTGGCTCGGGATCATGCTTGTGTTGGTGTTTTCCGCGCTGCTGATGTGGTTGCCGCCGACGGGATATGTGCCGTTTGCCAAAGACCCGGTGGCGAACCTGCGCTACATGACTCTGCCGGTTCTCACACTGGCTGTCGGTGAGGCCGCCTATATCCTGCGCACCACCCGTGGCGCCATCACATCCGTGATGGGGCGCCCGTTCATCAATTTCCTGCGCGCCAAGGGTATCAGCCAACGTCGTCTGGTGTTTGGTCACGCGCTGCGCAACGCCGGGCCTTCGATCGTCACCGTGGTCGGCATTCAGATCGGCGTGCTCCTGGGCGGTGCGATCATCGTCGAAACTCTGTTCGCTCTGCCCGGCGTGGGCCGTCTGGTGGTGACCGGTATCACCCAGCGCAATTACCCGACGGTGCAAGTAGGGGTGCTGGCGATTGCCACGATCTTCATTCTGGTCTCGCTGATCACCGACCTTGTCGTCGGCTGGCTTGACCCGCGCGTTGCCGACGGAATGGGCAATTGAGCGCCTTCGCCCTCACCTCCACAACCGCATTCAGCGGAAGGGGCCGCCGTCAGATCGCCCTCGGCGGCAGCGTGCTCGGACTGTTGGCGCTTGCCGCTTTCTTCGCGCCGCTGATCGCGCCGTATGACCCCGAGAGCATGAGCGTGCGTGAGGTATTGGGCGCGCCGTCTCTGGCGCACCCGTTTGGGTCCGACGTGCTCGGTCGGGACGTGTTGAGCCGAGTGATCTACGGGCTGCGCGCCAGCCTGGCCGTGGCAATCTCGGCGGTGGTGGTTTCACTTACGATCGCGGTTCCGCTGGGTGTGCTCGCAGGCTATTTCGGTCGCTGGGTCGATAGCCTGATTTCGCGGTCGCTGGACATGATCCTGGTGCTGCCCGCGATGCTGCTGGCGATCGTGCTGATTGCCATTCTTGGTCCCGGCAGCGTGGTTGCGGCAATCGCCATCGCGGTGATCTACCTGCCGATTCTGGCTCGGGTGATGCGTGCGAGCACGCTGGTTGTGGCCCGCCAGGACTACGTGTCAGGCGCTCGGGCCCGGGGCGCCAGCCACCTGCAAGTCTTGGTGAGCCATGTGATGCCAAACGCGCTCGGCCCGGTGGTCGTTCAGGCCTCGGTGCTCTCCGCTTTCGCCATGCAGCTAGAAGCAGGGCTCTCGTTTCTCGGTCTTGGCGTGCAGCCGCCCACCCCCTCGCTCGGCTCGATGCTTGCGGAAGGCCGCGACGTTCTGAACCAGGCGCCCTGGGTCGAGATCTTTCCGGGGCTTGCGATCGTCGTCGCCGTGCTCGCTTTCAGCTTCGTCGGCGAGGGCCTGCGCCGGGCGATGGACCCGCTGGGGGTGACCGAGTGAGCGCACTTCTGGACATCGATGACCTGCGCATCGCCTTTGCCGGTGAAAATGGGGTCAAGCCTGCGGTCGAGGGCGTTTCGTTTGCGCTGCAAAAAGGCGAGATCTTCGGTTTGGTCGGCGAGAGTGGCTCGGGCAAGAGCACCATCGCCAACGCGGTGATGGGCTTGTTGCCCGCCAGCGCGGAAGTGACGGGGCGGATTGCGGTAAACGACCGCGAAATCGGCCCGCTCAGCGAGGCCGAGCTACAGCGCCTGCGCGGGCACGAAGTGGCGATGATCTTCCAGGATGCCTCGATGAGCCTCGATCCGACCTGGTCCGTGGGCGAGCAGATTGCCGAAACCCTGCGCGCTCATCGCAAGATCAGTCGCCGCGCCGCCCGCGCCCGTGCCATCGCGCTGATGGGTGAAGTCGGCATCGCCGATGCCGCCAAGCGTTACCGCGACCCGCCGCATCGATTCTCCGGCGGCCAGCGACAGCGCATCGTCATCGCCGCCGCCATCGCCAACGATCCGCAACTGCTGATCGCCGACGAGCCCACCACCGCGCTCGACGTGACGATCCAGGCCCAAGTGCTCAAGCTGATCGACGCGCTGCGCCGCAACCACGGCACCACGGTGTTGCTCATCACACATGATCTCGGTGTCGTCTCGGAAATCTGCGACCGGGTGGGGGTGATGTATCGCGGCCGGCTGTTGGAGGTCGGGCCGACGCGCCGGGTCTTCTCGCAGCCCGATCACCCCTACACCAGCGCCCTGCTCGCGGCCAACCCGGCCTGGGCCCCGCGCGGCTCGCGCCTGCCGGTGGTGCCGCAGGAATGGAGCGTCGAGGGGGCCCGTGATGTCTGAGCTGCTGCGGCTGGAAAAATTGCGCAAGAGCTTCGTGCTCGGCGGCCCGCCCTGGGCGCGCCAGGAGCTGGTGGCTGTGAACGACGTGTCACTCAGCATCAACCGTGGCCGCACCCTTGGCCTGGTCGGCGAAAGCGGCTCGGGCAAGAGCACGCTCGGGCGCTGCATCCTCGGCCTGACCCGTCCCGACTGCGGCAGCGTGGTCTTCGACGGCGCCGACGTGCTGAGCCTGAAGGGGGCCGCGTTTGCCGAGTTCCGTCGCCGGGTGCAGCCGGTGTTTCAGGACCCGTTCAGCAGCCTCGACCCGCGCTGGCCGGTGGGCCGCTCGGTGCGCGAGGCGCTCGACAGCTTCCGCATCGGCACGCCCGCCGACCGCGAACGCCGGGTGGCCGAACTGTTTGACCGCGTCGGCCTCGACCCCGCTTTCGCCGGCCGCCTGCCGAGCCAGCTTTCCGGTGGCCAGCGCCAGCGCGTGGCGATTGCCGCAGCGCTCGCCAGCGAGCCCGAGCTGATCATCGCCGACGAGCCGGTAAGCGCACTCGACATGAGCGTGCAGGCACAGATTCTAAACCTTTTCATGGACTTGCAGCGAGATCTCGCGGTCTCAACCCTGTTCGTCACCCACGATCTCGGGGTGGTCGAACATGTCAGCGACCGGATCGCGGTGATGTATCACGGCAGGCTCGTCGAGATCGGCGAGACCGAGCAGATCATCAATGCCCCACAGCACGACTACACCAGGACCCTGCTTGCCGCGGTTCCTGCGCTTTCCCCGCCCCAACAACAGGAGACAAACATGCCTACAGCACAGATTAACGGTATCACCATCAACTACCGGATCGACGGTGAAGAGAACACCGGCGACACTATTGTGCTCATCAACGGCCTAGCCGACGACCTAGAGAGCTGGGGCTTCCAGATTCCATCGCTGGTCGAGGCCGGCTTCAAGGTGCTGAGCTTCGATAACCGAGGCATCGGCCAGTCGGACCGCCCGGCCGGCCCCTACAGCTCGAAAATGCTGGCCAACGACGCCAAGGCTCTGGTCGACCATCTCGGCCTCACCAACTTCCATCTGATGGGCGTGTCGATGGGCGGGATGATCTCGCAGGAATACGCGCTGGCCTACCCGGAAGACCTAAAATCGGTCACCTTCGCCTGCACCTACGGCAAGGCCGATCCGTTCTGCCAGAACATGTTCGCCATGTGGGGCGACCTCGCGCAGACGATCGACGTGCCTTTCGTGATGCGCGACGTGGCGCTCTGGGCCTTCACCGGTCCGTTCTTCGAAGAACGCCCGGACGATGCCGCCGAGTTCTCCGATGCGATGGCCCAGCTCGATATGGCCGTCGAGCCTTACCTCGCTCAGCTCGCAGTGATCCAGACTCACGATACGATGGATCGGATCGGCGGCCTCAAAGTGCCGACCATGGTGCTCGCTGGCGAAGAAGACATTCTCATTCCGGTGCGGCTTTCGCGTCGGCTGCACGCCGCCATTCCTGGCGCCGAATGGGCGACCGTGCCCGGGGGCCATGCCTGCCTCTGGGAATCGCCTGATCCGTTCAATCAGACCTTTATCGAGTTCGTTCAGAAAAATGCCTGAGATTACAGGCCTGCTCCAACAGAGGACTAACCTATGACCCTTCACACACCTTCCCCCCGGTTTGCCCGGTTACTCGCCAGTGCCGCGCTCGCGCTGCTGGCCGGTAATGCAACTGCTCTGGCCGAGGGCATTGTGCCCGGCGGCGATCTGCGCGCTGCGCTCACCGGTGAGCCCGACGTCCTCGACCCGGCCACCTCGTCGATCTACACCGGCGCCCAGGTCTACGAGGGCATCTTTTCCAAGCTCATCGATATCGACGCTGACGGCAACTTCGTCGGCGACCTCGCGGTGAGTTGGACCCAGGAAAACCCGACCACCTGGACGTTCAAGCTGGTCGACAATGCCAGCTTCCAGAACGGCGAAGCTTTTACGTCGAAAGACGTGAAGTACACCTTCGAGCGGATTCTCGATCCGGCCACCGCAAGCGCCTACGGCGGGCTCTACTCGCAGATCGAATCGATCGAAACGCCCGACGACACCACCGTGGTTTTTCACCTGAAAACGACCTTCGGCCCGTTCCTCACCAACCTCGCCACCAACGGTGAGATCGTAAACCAGACTGCGATCGAAAGCGGCGACCCGGCACGCCACCCGGTGGGCACCGGGCCATTCGAGTTTGTCGAATGGGTTCAGGGCGACCACATCACCCTGAAAAAGAACCCGAGCTATTTCAAATCGGGCCTGCCCTATCTCGACAGCGTGACCTTCCGTTTCTTGCCGGTAGACCAGAGCCGGATTGACGGCCTGGCGGCGGGCGAGCTCGACTGGGTCGACGCGATCCCGCTGCAGCAGGTGCCGCCGCTCGAAAACGATGAACGCTTCACTTACGTGTCCAGCCCGGTCGCCGGCATCCCCGACTTCATCGCACTCAACACCGCGGTGGCGCCGTTTGACAATCCGCTGGTCCGCCAAGCGGTGGCCCTCGCGGTGAACCGCGAAGAGATCCGCAGCTTCGCCTATCTCGGCACTGGCGAGCTTGGTCTCACCGAGATGCCGACTGGCTCAATCTGGTACGACGATACTGGGCTCTTCGGCGTGGAACAGGACCTTGAGGCAGCCAAAGCGCTGCTGGCGGAGGCCGGCTACCCCGACGGGCTCACGGTCGAGTATCTTGGCCTGCCGCAATACCCGGAGCTTCTGAAAACAGGCCAGGTTCTGCGCGAGCAGCTCAAGGACATCGGCATCAATATGGAGATCAAGCCGGTTGATGTATCGGTCTGGTTCGACGCCTACGTGTCGGGCGGCTATCAGATCACCTCCGCCTACCAGGAGCGCACCATCGACCCCGACAACTTCTATTCGTTGGTGCTGCGCTCCGGTGGGCCGATCAACACCATCGCCTATGCCAACCCGGACGTCGATGCGTTGATCGACCAGGCCGCGGCAAGTGTGGACATGGAAGAGCGGATGGGCCTCTACCGGCAAATCCGCGGCATCGTAACCAAGGACGCGCCGATCATCTTCGCGCATTTCGAAACTCTGCACTACCTGATGAACAAGAACGTGCTCGGTTCCGAGATCACGCCGACGCTTAGCCTGCACATGGAAAACATCGGCTTCGGCGAATAACCCCACGCTCAAAGAATCAGAAGGGCCGGACTCACGGGTTCGGCCCTCCTTTCTGACCTGTTTGCGTAAAACGCCTTTGAATTCAGAAACGCTCTGCTTGGTATTTCTGACACCAATCAGAAGCAGTGGTGCCAGCGGCCCCTTTGCCTTTCCCAGAACTACGGATCGGGTGAATCGAATGCCAACGCAGCCAGATGCGGGTTTCTGAGCGTCGGGTTTGCCGTGTCTTGGGCCAGCACCGGTCTGCACAGCGCCGATTGCCACTGGGCCGTGCCGATGGCACCCAGGCCGGTTTTGCTCTACAATTTTTCCCACAAACGGTTTCCAGGCCTGTCCTGCCCTCCGGTCGGCCCTCGTTCAAAATGAGAATCTGTGGGGTTGGGGCTGGTCGTCGGTGGCATCGGTTTGGCAAGGCGCGCCGGGTGCAGGTTTAGCGCCGTGTCGAGCGCGACTTGTTGTGTCGAGGCCACTTCAGGCAACCGTTTGAGAAAAGTCAATTGTTCCACCGCCCCGACGTGTTAGCGGTCGGGCACGCAACGCTATCTAAATCGGACCACCATGGAACGTGCCACACGATTGGACGAAATCCGCACGACCTTCGGCGAGGCGACCGTCTCGCCCGAGGAGCGGCGTGGCGAGGTAACCGACCTATTTGACCGGATCGCGCCGCGTTACGACCTGATGAACGATCTGATGAGCTTTGGCACCCACCGGCTGTGGAAGCGGCGCGTTGTCGCGCGTGCGGCGGCGCGTCTCGGCAATCTTGCGGGGCCGGTCGTCGACCTTGCCGGGGGCACGGGCGATCTGGCGCTCGCGTTGCGCAAGCGTCTTGATGATCGCGAGATCATCGTTGCCGACGCCTCGTCGGGGATGCTCGACATTGCCCGAGCGCGCGGTGGCGAGACGTTGGACTACGTTCACACGCCGGCCGAGAGCCTGCCCTTCGCCGACAATTCGATCGCCTTGGTGACCTTGTCGTTCGGGCTGCGCAACATGACCGATCCGACGGCCGGGTTGGCAGAGGTATCGCGGGTGCTGGCGCCGGGCGGGGCGCTGGTTCTGCTCGAGTTCTCCAAGCCCGCCGCGTGGTTTGCGCCCCTCTACGGGCTGCACGCGCGGTATGTTATCCCGCGCATCGGCGCCGCCGTGGCCCGCGACAAGGGCGCCTACACCTATCTGGTCGACTCGATCGACCGATTTCCGGGACGGGACGATATTTCGCGCGAGATCGCTGGTGCGGGGCTTCGCGTGATCGAAGAGCGCGCCTTCATGTTCGGCGTGGCGCGGATGCACATCGGGGTCAAACCATGAGCGCGGCCGAGATCGATACCCGGACCCGCCTCGCCGCCCTGCCACGGCCGGCGCTCTGGGTGATTGCCGCGCGGTTCAAGACCGTGAGCCTGAGCCAGGTGCCGGTGCTCGCGGGGACCTGGCTGGCGATGGAGGCCGGGCATTTCCGGCTCGCAGCGATGCTGTTGGCGATGCTGGCCGCCGGGGCGATCCAGGTGGGCACCAACCTGTGGAACGATGCGGCGGATGCTGCCAGCGGGGTCGACCAGCCCGACCGGTTGGGGCCGCCGCGGATGACGGCGCTTGGGCTTCTCGATGGCACAGAGGTGCGCCGCGCCGCGCTGACGGCTTTCGGCGTGGCGCTGCTCGCCGGTCTTGTCCTCGTGCGGCTCGGAGGCTGGCCGATCGTGGTGATCGGGCTGGTCTCGCTGGCGCTCGGCTATCTCTACTCGATGGGGCCGCGTCCGCTCTCGGGCTTGCCGTTCGGCGAGCTCCTGGTGATCGGCTTCTTCGGCGTGGTCGCGGTCTCGGGAACGGTGCTGCTGCACGGCGGCCCGGCGCTGGCGGCCAGAACGCTCCTGACCGGCCTGATGATCGGGCTGCCGGCCGCAGCGGTACTGATGCTCAACAACCATCGCGACCGGGTGCAGGATGCCCGTGCCGGGCGGCGAACATTGGCAATCGTGATTGGATCGTCCGCTTCGCGGCTGTTCTACTTCGCCGCCCTGATCGCGGCGCTCGGGGTTGGGGCAATCCTGGCGCCTGCCTTTTGGCTCGCGCCGGTCGCCATGCTCGCGCTCTGGCTTGGCCACGCGATGTGGCACTGGCCAGTCTCAGTCCGGCTGAACCGGCTCCTCGGTCAAACCGCGCTGTTCCAGGTCCTGCTGTTCACCGCCGTTGTATTGGGTGCATAGAAAAACCGGCGCCCGGGAGGCGCCGGCTGTTTCTGGGGTCGGGCGCGTCAGTTCACGGCGCCGGGGCCCTTGATCGGCAGCGTTACGTCGATCTCGCCGCCCTGCTCAAACACCAGGGTCACGTCGACGGTTTCGCCCTCGATGAGCTGGGTATTGAGGTCGATCATCATCAGGTGCAGCCCGCCGGGCTTCAGCACCGCCTCGCCGCCGGCCGGCACGTCGATCGCCTCGACCTGACGCATCCGCATCACGCCGTTGTCGTTGATATGCGTGTGCAATTCGGGCCGGTTGCAGGCCGGGCTCGAAAACGCCACCAGCCGGTCGGCCTCGCCAAGAGACGTGACCGTCAGGAACGCGGCGCCCGCCATCGCCTTGCCCGCCGACGCGCGCGCGAAGGCGCCCGAGATCTCGAGATTGTCGGTGCTGGCCTGCTGAGCCAGGGCAGGGGTCGAAAGCATCACGCCTGCGAGGGCGAGCGTCGCAAGAATGGCGCGGCGATTGATCATGGTCTGACTCCGGGAAATTTAAGGTCCGTTTCTTCTGTGCGGTCCGGATAGCACCGGTCGCCGGGCCGTCTCCTTAACAATAGTCAAGGAGCCGGTGTCCTGCCCGTGTGATGGAAAAGAACGGCATGGGATTCGGACCGTCCGCGCCGGAGTGTTTCACGCTCGAATTCGGTCCGGACGAAAGGGACAAAACGAATGGCCAAGACCATTTTTAATGGCCTGTTGGCGACGGCAGCGGCGGTGACCCTCACCCTGCCATCGATTGCGTTCGCGCAATCGCTGGACGAGGTGATGGAAGCGCGCGGGCTGACACAACAGGATCTGCTTGCGGCGGCGAAGACCTATACGCCGACTGGGGGCAGGGACGAATTTATCGTATTCTCTTCCGGCGGTCAGTCGGGCCAGATCATGGTCTACGGCGTGCCGTCGATGCGAATTCTCAAATACGTTTCGGTGTTCACGCCCGAACCGTGGCAGGGCTTCGGCTTCGACGAGGAATCGAAAGCCGTGCTCGCCCAAGGCACGATTGACGGCCGCGAATTGCAGTGGGGCGATACGCACCACCCGGCCTTGTCGGAAACCAATGGCGATCTCGATGGCGAGTTTCTCTTCATCAACGACAAGTCGGCGCCCCGCATCGGCCTCGTCTCGCTGCACGATTTCGAGACGCAGCAGATCGTCGTGAACCCGATCATGCAATCGGAGCACGGCGGCGCTTTTGTCACGCCGAACACCGACTACATCATCGAGGCGGCGCAATACCCCGGCGTTCTCGGGCGCGGGTTCGCCCCGCTGTCGGAATTCAACGAGAAGTTCCGCGGCGCGGTGACCTACTGGAAGTTCAACCGCGAGGCGGGCCGGATCGAGCCCGAAAACAGCTTCTCGATGGAACTGCCGCCCTACAGCCAGGACTTGTCCGACGCCGGCAAGCTGGTGTCTGACGGCTGGTCGTTCACCAACTCGTTCTGCGCCGAGCGCTATGTCGGCGGGATCGAATCGGGCCGTCCGCCGTTTGAGGCCGGCTGCTCGCAGAACGACACCGACTACCTGCATGTGATCAACTGGAAGAAGGCTGAAGAGGTCTACAAGTCCGGTGAAGTCACCATGATCAACGACCACCCGGTGATCATGATGGACACCGCGATCAAGGAAGGCCTGCTCTACCTGATCGCCGAGCCGAAGTCGCCGCACGGCGTCGACGTCTCGCCCGACGGCAACTACATCGTCGTCGGCGGCAAGCTCGACACCCAGGCCTCGGTCTACTCGTTCGAGAAGATCCAGGCTGCGATCGCGGCCGGCAATTTCTCGGGGACCGATCCTTACGGCATCCCGGTGATCGCCATGGAAGACGCGCTGCACGTGCAGGTGGCGTTGGGCCTCGGCCCGCTGCACAACCAGTACGACTCGAAGGAATGCGTGATCTACACCTCGCTCTACGTCGATAGCCAGATCGCCAAGTGGGACTATTGCGAAGGCAAGGTGCTCGACAAGATCTCGATCCACTACAACGTCGGCCACCTCGTGGCGATGGAGGGCGAGTCGATTCACCCGGCGGGTAAATACCTGATCTCGCTCAACAAGCTGGCGATCGACCGGTTCAACCCGGTTGGCCCTCTGCATCCGCAGAACCACCAGCTGATCGACATCTCCGGCGACAAGATGGAGCTGCTCTACGACATGCCCGTGCCGCTCGGCGAGCCGCACTACGCTGCCGCCATTTCGGCCGACAAGTTGCAGCCGCTGGTACGCTACCAGTACGGCACCAACAGCCGGACCGGCGAACGGCACCCCGACGCGGTGCGTCCGGGCCAGGAGCGGATCGAGCGTGACGGCACCAACGTGAAGGTCTACATGACCGCGATCCGGTCGCACTTCACGCCGGAGATCGTGGAAGTGAACGAAGGCGACACCGTCGAGTTCATCATCACCAACTCCGAGCGGGCCGAAGACGAGACCCACGGGTTCTCGGTGTCGACCTACAACGTGAACCTGTCGCTCGAACCGGGCAAGACCGCGACCGCCAAGATCGTGGCCGACCACCCCGGCGTGTTCTCCTTCTACTGCACCGAGTTCTGCTCGGCGCTGCACCTGGAGATGACCGGCTACCTCGTCGTGAAGCCGGAAGGCTACGTCGAGCCGGAAGTCGCTGGCGAAGAAGGCCAGGCCTACACCGAGGCTGACTACACCAAGCAGGTCGAAAACAACGTCGCCACTCAGGACGTGATCGACTCGGTCGTGGTCTACATCACCGAGCGCAACTACGCGGACTTCCCTGAAGTCGTGGCGCTGGTGGAAGACGCGACCGACCAGCTCAAGTTCGCGGAAGACGCGAAGGCGAAATCCGAGGCCGCGGCCGCGGAAGGCGACTTCCAGAACGCGACGCTCTGGGCCGGCCAGTGGTGGCAGTACCAGGTGAAAGCGGCCGACATCGGCCTGCGCGCCAAGACGTTTCTTGACGAGCACGGTGCGGTGAAGACCGCCGAGTGAACCAATCCCGGGCGGCGGCAACCCTGCTGCCGCCCGGACCCCACCGAAGACGCGAACAGAAAAATTCAACGAGGACCGACATGCAGCTTTTCAAGACAACCGCGCTGGCCGCGTTGATGGGCCTTGTCGCGGTCACCGCCGCACACGCCACCTCCGAAGAGCAGCTCAAGGCCGGCAAGAGGGTCTACATGACCAAGACCTGCCTGGCCTGCCACGGCCGTGGCGGCGCCGCCCCGGTTTTGAGCTACCCGATGCTGGCCGGGCAGAATGAAGACTACATCATCGACCAGATGGAAGTGATCCGCGATGGCGAACGTGTCGGCACGGTCGATGCGGCCACCGGCCATCCTTTCGTGCAAGGCATGGTCGACATCATGCACCTGGTCAGCCAGGACGACATCGAGAACGTCGCCGCCTGGCTCACCGAACAGCCCGCCGCCGCGCCGAAGCCGTTGGATCCGGCGCCCGACCCGGACCTGCTGGCCGCCGGTGAAAAGGCGTTCAAGCAGCTCGGCTGCCGCGCCTGTCATGGCCCCGACGGCTCGAAGCCGACCAACAAGCGCTACCCGTTCATCTCGGGCATGAACCCCGAATACGCGATTCGCGCGATGACCGAGATCCGCGACAAGGTGCGCACCTCGGGGCAGGCGAAACTGATGTTCGGCACGATCAAGAAAGCCGACGACGACGAAATTCTCGCAATCGCGACCTGGCTCGCGACGATTGACCGCTCTGCGGAATAAGGAAAGGACCTACGATGAAACGGACCCTCATCACTGCCGCGATCATGGCGCTGGCGCTGCCGGCCATGGCACAGGACGAAGGCGCCGCCCCGACCGACTGGAACACTGGCGGTGGCGAACAGGACGAGGCGCTGGGCCTGATTCCCGACCACGAAAACGGGATCTATACCTACGAGGTGTGCTCGGCCTGTCACCAGCTCAACGGCTGGGGGCTCGACGACGGCACCTTCCCGCAGATCTCGGGTCAGCACGTCAACGTCATCATCAAGCAGCTCGCCGACATCCGTGCGCTCAACCGCGACAACCCGACGATGTATCCCTTCGCGCTGCCGCAGGAAATCGGCGGGTCACAGTCGATCATGGACGTGGCCGCCTACATCTCGAAACTGCCGATGAACCCGAACAACGGCAAGGGCGCGGGTGACGACCTCGAGCTTGGCGCCCAGCTCTACGCCGACAATTGCGTGAAGTGCCACGGCGAGACCGGCGAAGGCTCGGACGAGAAGTTCTACCCGCGCATCCAGGGCCAGCACTACAACTACCTGCTGCGCCAGTACCAGTGGATCAAGGAGGGCAAACGGCGCAACGCCAACCCCGAGATGATGGCGCAGATCCAGAAGTTCACCGACCGCGATACCGCAGCGGTGCTCGACTACGTGAGCCGCCTCAGCCCGCCGGCAGACATGGTCGGCGACCCCGACTGGGTTAACCCCGACTTCGACTGGTAACAACAACAACCGGACCGGGCGGGTGACCGACCGCCCGCCCGGCCCCCGAATTTCAAGGACCTCGCTCCATGGACCAGGCCGCTTCCCGCAAGCGTGGTATCACCTACCGCGTCCTGACCCTCGTCGCCGTCATCCTGCTTGGCGTCGCCTATTTTCAGCCCGGCTGGTGGGTCTCGCTCACCGCGCCGAACTACCCCGAAGCGACCTTCCCGCAAGGTATCCGCATCCTGTTCCACATGGACTCGGTGCAGAACGGCTGCGACATCCGCACATCGACGGAAGTGGAAGAAACCGAGGCGCTCGATTGCGTCCACGAGATGGACACGATCAACCACTACGTCGGCATGTACCCGATCGCCTCGGGCGGGCCGGTGGAAAAGGCGTTTTCCCCCTTCCTGTTCGGCCTCGTCGGTGTGATGGCCCTGGCCTTCGCGGCGCCGGGGCGCAGATCCCGGATCGCGGTCAGTGTCGCCGGCTACGGCGCGGTTGCGGTGTGGATGACAATGGCGGTCTATGGCGAGAACGGCATCGCGTTGCACACCACGAACTACGTCAAGGGGATGGTTGTCTCGCTCGGCCAGGATTCCGGCGAGCAGATCGACGACAGCAACCTCTCGCCAATCGTCAAGATGCTGCGCGAGTCCCTCGCCGAGAGTGCGGCTGAAGAGGGCGGGGCAACGCCGAGCGTCGATACCAGCGACCGTCAGGCGCTGATCGACAACCTGCGGGCCAATTACAACATCGACAACAACAAGCTGCCGGCCGCCGAGCAGGAAGAATGGACCGGCTCAATCATGCAGGTCTTCAAGTGGCATTACGGCAAGTCGCTCGCGCGCTGGTTCAACGAGCCCGAGCGCAACGATCCGCTGGTGGCGACGATGACCACGGTTGCCAAGGTGCTCTACTGGTCGGTGCTCGTGCTGATGCTGGTGGGGATCTTCGCGGCGCTGTCCGCCAAACGGATATTCTACTGGATCCTGGTGATCGGCCCGATGGCGGTGCCGGTGGGCTTTCTGGCCGAATACGCCGGCTGGCTCTGGTGGTATGGCCACAGCCTGAACAAGATGGGGGCGTTCACGCTGAAGCCCTTCATGCCCACCGTGTTCGGCGACGGCAAGGTGGCGCAGTTCACCACCCACTCCTACCCGGCGATCGGCTTTGGGCTCTTGGTGGCCGCCTCGGTTCTGCTCGCGCTCGCGGCGCTGATCCGGCACAAGCAGCTCAAGGATGCCGGCGCTGCGGCGGCGACGATGTAAAGCAAGCCCGATGCGCGCGCTGTTCCTGACCCTTGCGATGCTGATCCTGGCCCCCGGCGCTTTTGCCGGGGATCTCCAGGACATGATCGACGCGGCGCCCGACGGGACCGAGATCGTGCTCGAAGCGGGGCGCGTCTACGCCGGGCCGATCGTGATCGACCACCCGGTCGTGATCGACGGGCAGGGCAGTGCGGTGATCGACGGCGGTGGCGAGGGCACGGTGGTGACCCTCACCAGCGACGGAGCAACGCTGAAAAACCTGACCATCCGCAACTCGGGGCGGCTGCACAACAAGCTCGACGCGGGCCTGTCGGTGAAAGGCAATTACAACGTGGTGCGTGACGTGCGGATCGAGAACTGCCTGTTCGGGGTCGACCTCAGCCAGTCGTCAAACAACGTGTTTCGCCGCACCTACATCTCGTCGAAAGACATGCCGCTGGAGATGCGCGGCGACAGCGTGCGGATCTGGTATTCGAACGACAACCTGTTCGAGGACAACCACATAGAGCACTCGCGCGACATCGTGATCTGGTATTCCGAAGGCAACGTGATGCGGAACAACCGGATCCAGCACGGCCGCTACGGCATCCACTTCATGTATGCGCATCACAACGAGGTGGTCGGCAACGAGATTTCCGACTGCGTCGTCGGTGTTTTCCTGATGTATGCCAACGACATCACGGTGCGTGACAACCAGATCCTGCGGGCCTGGGGCGCGGCGGGGATGGGGATCGGCTTCAAGGAAACCTCCGGCGCGATCATCGAGGACAACCTGATCCTCGGCAACGCTGTGGGCATTTACCTCGACCCCTCGCCCTGGGATCCCGACAAGACCAACCAGTTCCACCGCAACGAGATCGCCTACAACGGCATCGGCGTGCAGTTTCACACCGAGTGGCAGGGCAACCACTTTTCCGACAACAACTTCCGCTCGAACTTCACCCAGATCTCGGTGCGCGGGCGCGGTACGGCGTTGAAGGAGAGCTGGGAAGGCAACCACTGGGACGATTACGCCGGCTTCGACAACGACGCCGACGGCATCGGCGACACGCCCTACGAGATCTACAACTACGCCGACCGGCTGTGGATGGACCTGCCCCCGGCCGCCTTTTTCCGCGGCGGCTTCGCGCTCGCGGCGCTGGATTTCGTCGAGCGCCTTGCGCCGTTCTCCGAGCCTGAACTCCTGGTGCGAGAGTACGACCCGCTGGTGCACCGGATCGACCACGCCGCTTCGCGCCAGGAGGCCGCGCCGCAAACCGGCGAGGGCGCCCCGAAATCAGCCCTGGAGCTGCTCACACAATGACAGACGCACCCGAAACTACCCCGAAGCCGAAAAAACGCCTGACCCGGCGCGAGCTGGAACGCCGGCGCATTCTGCTGCGCTCGCTGGGCGCCGGCTTTGCCGCGATCGCCGCCGGCCTCGTCGGCCTCTACCCGGTGATGAAGCGGATCTTCAGCCGGTTGCGTCCGCCCGGCGCGCTTGAGGAAGACAAGTTCCTCGCCGCCTGCATCAAGTGCGGCCAGTGCGTACAGGTCTGCCCGGTGCAGGCGATCAAGCTTGGCGATGGCGATGAGGGCTACGGGCTTGGCGTGCCATACATCGACGCGCGCAAACAGGCCTGCGATTTTTCCTGCGACGCGGTGCAATGCGTGCTGGCCTGCCCGACGGGCGCGCTTTCGCACGAGATCGCGACCAAGGAAGAGGTGACGATGGGTGTGGCCCGGCTCGCCCGCCCCGACGCCTGCCTCGCGATGCGCGGCGAGGGCTTCAAGGGGCTCGCGCGCGGCGCCGGTTTTTCCGGCCTGTTGCGGTATGAGGAGATTGACCGGTGGGTGCCCCAGCCGGTGGCCTCGTATGACTACGATCTCGAGATCTGCGATCTTTGCGTGCGCGAATGCCCGATCGAGAATGCGATCAGTCTCGAGCCGGTCTCGAACGATGCGGACGACGCGCGCCGGATGCCGGTGATCCACGATGCCTGTGTCGGCTGCGGCACCTGCGAGATGATGTGCCCGGCCGAGCCCGCGGCGATCGTGATCGACCCCGAATTCGTGATGGAGGCCTGAGATGCGGTGGTTCCTGCACAAGCTGGCGATGATGTTCGGCGCCGAACCGCGCCGCCCCTCCGAGGCCGAGGAAACCGACGCCGCGCGCGAAATGAAGGTGTTCAAGAAAACCAAGGAAGAGGTGATCAAACGCAAGGCGCTGATCCAGGACGAGCACGATCACCCGGTGGTGTCGCACAAGTGGCGCAACCGGCGCTGGCTGTCGATCATCCTGATCAACGCGATGTTCATCGTCTCCTTCGCGTGGGATGTGCAGCTCGTCGAGGGGTCGATGTCGGCCTCGCGCTTTCTCGGCTTCCACATGGCCGATCCCAACGCGGCGTTGCAGGTGTTTCTGGCGTTCAAGGAGGTGGTGCTGAACCTGGTGATCGGCACGGTGACGGTGGTGGCGCTGTGGTGGATCGTGGGCGGGCGGGCGTTCTGCTCCTGGGCCTGCCCCTACCACCTGCTGGCCGAATGGGCCGAGGCGATTCACCTGTGGCTGAACGCCAAGGGCTGGGTGAAAGATCACCCGTTCCACCGCAGCCTCAGAATCGTGCTCTGGGTGGTGTTCATGCTGCTTGCGTTCTTCACCGGCTACACGGTGTTCGAATACATCAACCCGGTGGGCATCGTCAGCCGCGCGCTGATCTACGGGCCGACGGTGGCGGTGATGTGGGTGATCTTTCTGCTCGGGATCGAGATCTTTTTCTCGCGCCGGTTCTGGTGCCGCTATGTCTGCCCGATCGGGCTGACCTACGGGATCACCGGGGCGGTGGCGCCGGTGCAGGTGAAATACGACCTTTCGAAATGTTTGCACGAAGGCGAGTGCCGCAAGGTCTGCCTGGTGCCGCACGTGCTCGAGATCACCAAGATGGGCTATGCGTCGGATACCTCGGAATTCATTGGCCCCGACTGCACCCGGTGCGGGCTTTGCATCGACGTGTGCCCGCAGGAGGCGCTGACCTTCACCGTTCGCGGTCTCGACAAGATCATCTGAGGAGCTGGCCATGATCACCATCGACAAGCTCACGAAGCGGTTTGACAAGCGCGCGGTGCTCGACGAGCTCACCCTGTCGATCGACGCGGGCGACCGGATCGCGCTGATCGGTTCGAATGGCGCGGGCAAGACAACCCTGTTTCGCGCGCTGCTCGGTCATTACCGCTACGAGGGTGAGATCCGGTTCGATGCGAGCAAGGCCAGGCGGCGCGACGCGGCGGTGCTGAGCCGGATCGCCTTCGTGCCGCAGCTTCCGCCGCCGCTGCGCATGCCGGTGGGAGAGCTGCTGACCTTCGCCGAGAAGGGAGCGGGTGCGGATCGTGCGCTGATGAACGAGATCGCCGGGGCACTCGGGATCGACCTGGGCGAGGTGCGCACCCGGCCGTTCAACCGCCTCTCGGGCGGGCAGAAGCAGAAAATCCTCGTCACCGTGGCGCTCGGGCGCAACGCCGATCTGATGATCTTCGACGAACCGGCGGCAAACCTCGATCCGGCGGCGCGTGCGGTGTTCATCGACCTGCTGGCGCAACGGCGCGACGCCTCGATGCTGATCGCGAGCCATCGGCTTGAAGAAGTGGCGCCCCTGGTGAACCGGGTGATCGAGCTGGACCGTGGCCGCGTGGTGCTCGACGACAGTGTGGTCGACCGGCTGAAAGAAGGCGAGCTCCGCCAGGCCGAGATCGTGCTTGCCAGTCCGCACGCGCCGTTTGCCCAGGCGATCGGCGAATGGGGGTTCGAGGGCGATGCTTCCGGCACCCGTTTCACCGGCCCCGTGCCGGCCGCCGAAACCTTCCGTTTTCTGGGCCTCCTGGCACGCTACGGCAGCCTGATCGATCGCCTCGCGCTCGATCAGGAGATCCGCAAAAGGAGCTGACGCAATGCCCGCCCCAATCTTCACTCCCAACCGGCGCGCGATGATCGCGCTCCTCGCCGCCGCCCCGGTGCTCGCCGCCTGCAAGCCGACGAAAGAGGGGCCGGAAGAGGTGCGGTGGGGGCGGGAGGTCTGCGAAATTTGCGGGATGATCATTTCCGATCCGCGCTTCGGGGCCGAGGTGCGGGGCGGCCCCGAGAAAAAGCTGGTCAAGTTCGACGATATTGGCGACGCGTTGCACTGGTGGCGCATCCAGCCCTGGTCCGACGACCCGGACGTGGAGATCTGGGTGCGGGATTATGAAACCGGCACGCGGTGGCTCGATGCGCGGCAGGTCCGCTACGTCACCGAGGTTGTCAGCCCGATGGATTACGGGTTCGGCGCGGTGCAATCGTCGGGGCCCGACACGGTCAGCTTCGACGAGATGTATGCGGAGGTGGTCAAGATCGGACTCACCTCGCGCTGCCTGCACACCGACGGACAAGAGTATTGAAGGAATGAACGCGATGACACCCGATCAGCCCGATCACCGCGCCGCGGCGCCCGACCGGGGCACCGGCGCCGCGCGTACTGGCCTGGGCCTGTCGATGCGGCTCGAGCTTTCGGAAAGCCTGCGCTCGCGCTGGTTCCATTTCTATTCGGTCGTGGTCATCGGCCTGATGCTCCTGCTGATCACCACCGGCATCTCGGAAAGCCGCGTGCTGGGCTTTACCGGGCTCTCGCGTCTGCTTGTGACGTACATCCAGATCGCGATGGCGGTCCTGCCGCTGTTCATCATCATTACCACCGCGCGCTCGATGGTGGGCGACCGCGAGGCGGGCAACCTCGAATATATGCTGGCCTTTCCCGTCAGTCTGCCGGTCTGGTATTGGGGCCGCTTTCTATCGCGCCTCCTGCTGGTGCTGTCTCCGGTGTTGCTGTCGCTGGGCATCGCGGCGCTCTACGGCCTCGCCATGGGGCATGCGGTGCCATGGTATCACATCGGTCTCTACGCTGGTCTGGTCGCCGCCCTTGCCACCGCCTTTCTCGGCCTCGGCTTCCTGATCTCGGCGTTCAGCCGCTCCACCGAGGTGGCCCTGGGCGCCTCGCTGCTGATCTGGCTTTCGCTCGTGGCGCTGCTTGACCTGCTGTTGCTTTCGGTTCTGATCCAGGAACGCTTCGTGCCGGATTTCGTCATCGCCATCGCGCTTGCGAACCCGCTGCAAAGTTTCCGCACCGCGTCGATGATCCTGTTCGACCCGCAGCTTATCCTGCTCGGCCCGTCGTCCTACGTGATCCTCGACCACTTCGGCGTGACTGGCTATGTCGCCTGGGCGATGGGCTACCCCGTCGCGCTGGGATTGGTGTTTGCAGGCCTCGGCTACTGGCGCTTCTCGCGCGGTGATCTGGTGTAAGCCGGGGGGCCTCAGGCGAGGCCTTTGAGCCAGGCGAGCGTGGCGTCATCGTCCCAGGTGGCTTCGCCGGTGACCGTGGCAATATGCTTGCCGTCGCCGTCGATCACGACGGTGGTCGGCAGAAGCTCGATCCCCAGCGTGGCGAGGAGGTTGTCGCCGTCACCGATCAGGATCGGCAAGGTCTCCACACCGATTTCCTTGTAGAAACGTCTGACCCCGATGCTGCCCCGCCAGTCGAATGCCAGCGGAAGCACATGGATATCACTGCCCTGCAGCCGCTCCGACAGGCGGGCGAACGAGGGCATCTCGCGCCGGCAGGGTAGGCACCAGGGCGCCCAGAGGTTCACCACGAGCACCCGTCCGGCAAAGCTTGAGAGCGGCACGCGATTGCCTTCGGCGTCTTCGATGTCGAGCCCGGCGGCACTGCGAACAGGTGCGGCGGGGCGCGCCAGCGACGCGGCCGAGGGGGCGAATGTTCTGCCATCGCCGAACGCCGCTCCGGCCGCGAGACTCGCGAGTGCGCTGGCCAGGATCGTCCGGCGCGTGAGCGGTGGTGTCACTGCGGCGACTCGGACAGGATTGCCGAAAGGTCGGTGGCCATCTGCTCCGCCGTTGTTCCGTGCGGGTAACGCTTGATCAAGAACCCGTCGGGGCCCACCAGCGCGACGGAGGCGGTGTGATCGATCACATACCGTTCGGGAAATTCCGGGTCTGGAACATACTTTTCGTAGCGGGCATTGAAGGCCTTCACCATGTGGTCGGTATAGGCTTTCGGCCCCCGCAGGCCGACGATGCTGGGGTGCATGAATCCGGTGTATTCGCGCAGCAGCTTCGCGGTGTCGCGGTCCGGGTCGACGGTGATGAACAGCGGCACCACCCGCTCGGCCTGATCGCCGAGCAGGTCCATCGCTTCGGCGATCGTCGAAAGCGTGGTCGGGCAGACATCGGGGCAGCCGGTGTAGCCGAAATAGATCAGCGTGAATTTTCCCAGCATGTCTTCGTTGGTGACGACCACGCCGTAGGTATCTTCCATCATCCAGCGGCGCTGGATTGGCATGTCGGTCTCGGTCACACCGAGATCCTGGTGTTGCGCAAACGCCGGACCCGCGGCCACGGTCATGGCCACTGCGCCGGCGAGGAAGCTGCGTCGGTCTGTCATTGGGTGAGATCCCCTGTGTTGTCCGGTGGCAACCTACGGTGTCGATGATAGCATGCTCCTTGACTTTTGTCAGGGACCGGGCCGCTTGCGCGCGGCGAAAACGACTGAAACGGGAGATGCGCCATGTCCGCCTTGTTGTCCGCCTTTCTGCCCATCGCGATGATGGTGCTGATGCTGTCACTCGGGCTGCGGCTGCCGCCGGGCGAGGCGGTGCGGGCCGTGCGCCGCCCGCGCGCACTGATCGCCGGCCTTGGCGTGCAGCTCGTCGTCCTGCCGCTGCTCGCCTTTGGTATCGCACGCGGGTTCGGCCTTGCGCCGGCGCTGGCGGCGGGCCTGTTGCTGGTGGCGGCGAGCCCGGGCGGGGTGACGTCGAATTACGCCGCCCTGCTGGCGCGCGGGTCCGTCGGACTATCGGTGACGATGACGCTGATAACGAGCCTTGCCGCACCGATCACCCTGCCGCTTGTGCTGATGCTGGCCCGCGTGGCCGTGCCTGGCGCGGCCGGGGGATTGTGGAAGATCAGCCTGGCGATGGCCGCTGTCGCGCTCGTTCCGCTGCTTGCGGGAATGGCCCTGGCCCGGCTCGCACCCCGGCACACGGCGTGGCTTTCGCGCCGGCTCGACCCGTTGGCGCGGCTCCTGTTCCTCGCCATCGTGCTCGCCACCTTCGCCCAGAACTGGGGCGCGATGGGCGCGGCCTTTGCCGAGGTCGGCGCGGCGGTCACGCTCTTTGCGGCGCTCACGCCGGTGCTCGCCTTCACCGTTGCCCGCCTGGCGAGGATAGGCTCTGCCGAGCGGCGCAGTGTGATGGTCGAGGCGACGATGCAGAACGTGGCGATCACGATCTTCGTGGCCTCCACCTTGTTTGGCGAGTCCGCGCTTGCGATCCCCGGCCTGATCTACGCCGTCGAGATGAACATCGTTGTGCTGCTAATCATCGGTGCGGCCCACCTGGTGGCGCGGCGCAACCGCGTCGGTCGTGCCGCCTGACCCTAGCGTTCGGCCTGGTCCAGCAAAGACTCGACCCAGATGGCGGTTGCCCAGCTGGCCGGCACGCCCAGCGGGACCGACAGTGCCAACGCCAGAGAGGGTGGGAGCACGGGAAGCCCGAAAGCCGCGCCGAGCAACGACGCGAGGAACAGGTTAACCGCCACCGCCGCGGCGACGAAGGGGAAGAACATGACCGCGAGTTTGCGGCGCGACCAGCGGAGGGCAGGTGGGGGGGTGCCGTCCGACATGCGCGCCAATCCTTTTCCGGGTGTTCCCGTGCCTGCTCTTCGTCGCATGAAATTTACCTGGGCGAATTGATTTTTGTTAAGCCGCCTCTGCGCGCGGCATGCAAAATCGGGCGAGGCAACCAGGGGTGAGCGCAATGGGCGAAGCTGCAAGACGGCTGTTTGGCGAGGGATTCCGGGTTTTTTTCCTCGCCGCCGGTGTCTTTGCGATTCTGGCGCTCGCGTGGTGGGAGCTGTATCTCGGCGTGCATTACAGCGGCGGCATGGTCACCGCGATCCCCTTCGTCATGGCGCCACATGAGTGGCACGCGCACGAGCTCGTGTTCGGCTACGGATCGGCGGCGCTCGGGGGGTTTCTGCTCACCGCGGTGCCGAACTGGACCGGCGCCACCGCGTCGCGCCACTTGTTCATTGGCGCGGCGGCCGGGATCTGGCTTGCGGGCAGGCTCGCGCTGTTTGTCTCGGCGGCGCTGCCGGGTTGGCTTGTGGCCGTGATCGACCTGGCCTTCCTGCCGCTGCTCTGGGCCAAGGTGGCGAGCTTGCTGATCAAGCGGCCCAAACCGCAAAACATGGTCTTTCTGGTCTTCCTGACGCTGCTCTGGCTGACCAACCTTGCAACCCATCTGGGCTGGGCCGGGTACTGGAACCTCGGTGAGATCAACGGGCCGCGCGCCGGTCTGCTCGCGCTCGCGGGGATGATCCTGGTGATCGGCGGGCGGGTCGGCCCGGCCTTCACGCGCAACGCGATGCACCGTGACGGCGTGCCCGAGAGCGCCCTGCCGCGCGATCACGCCGCCTTCGCGCCGCTGATGATCGGCGCGGCGATCCTCTTGCCGGTGACGGCCCTGTTTCTGCCCGACACGGCGCTGGCCGCGCTGGTGGCGATCAGCGCCGGGGCCCTGCAGCTCGCGCGCCAGATGCGCTGGGGCTTCGCCTTCGCCGCGACCCGGCCGATCCTCGCGGCGCTGCATGTCTCGGCGGCGCTGGTGGCGGTCGGGCTGATCCTGATCGGGCTCGCGCAGTTCACCGCGATGAGCGAAGTCGGCGCGCTGCATGTTCTGGCGATCGGCGGTGTTGGCGGCATGACGCTCGCCGTGATGTCGCGCGCCACGCTGGGCCACTCCGGGCGCGCGCTGGTTGCGCCCTGGCCGGTGGCGATTGCCTATGCGCTGTTACCGCTCGCGGCGCTCCTGCGCTGGGTGGGCTCCGAGGTTTCCGGCGCGGCCTACTTTCCCGCCGTGCTCGGCGCCGGCGCGCTCTGGATCATCGCCTTCGCGCTCTACACCGGTGCGCTGCTGCCCGCGTTTCTCGGCCCGCGTGCCGATCGCGCAGAGATGACGCCGCCGCCGGGAATGGCGCGCAATCCCTGATTGACTTTTGTTAAGGCCCTTTCCGTCGCGTCAGCCGATACCTGAAGGCATGCACACTTGCCAGGGAGGCCTCGTATGCGCGAAGTCATGACAAAGAGCATGGCCCGAAACATTTTTTATGGCGGGTCGTTGTTCTTCATTCTTATTTTCGTGGGTCTTTCGGCCCATTCCCACATCTACATCACCCGCACCTCGACCGACGTTGCGACGCTTGACGAAAGCGTCGAGCACGGCAAGCGGATCTGGGAAAAGCACGCCTGCGTGAACTGCCACACGATCCTCGGCGAGGGTGCGTATTTCGCTCCCGAGCTGGGCAACGTGATGACCCGCTGGGGTGTCGAGGTGGGCGACCACGAGGGCGCCTTCGAGGTGCTCAAGGGCTGGATGGACGCCATGCCCACCGGCATCGAAGGCCGCCGCCAGATGCCCAACTTCAATCTGAGCGACGATGAATACCGCGCGGTCGCGGACTTCCTGCTGTGGACCGACACGATCCGCAACCAGGACTGGCCGCCGAACGATGCCGGCTGAGGAGACCCAGCGATGAAATACCAAACCCAGAAGATCGCCTATCTCTATTTCCTGACGGCGATGATCCTCTTTCTCGTGCAGGTCTCGATGGGCCTGACCCTTGGTTGGATCTATGTCGAGCCAAACTTCCTGGCCGAGATCCTGCCGTTCAACATCGCCCGGATGCTGCACACCAACTCGCTTGTGGTGTGGCTGCTGACGGGCTTCTTCGGCGCGGCCTACTACCTTGTGCCCGAGGAGGCCGAGCGGGAGATCCACTCCACCAAGCTTGCCTATATCCAGCTTGCCATTCTGATCATCGGCACCGCCGGCGTGGTGGTGACCTACCTGTTCAACCTGTTCGACGGCAACTTCCTGCTTGGCAACGAGGGGCGTGAGTTCATCGAGCAGCCGCGCTGGGTGAAGGCGGGCATCGTCGTGGCCGCGCTGATCTTCCTGTTCAACATCTCGATGACGGTGCTCAAGGGCCGCAAGACCGCGATCACCAACATCCTGCTGCTCGGCCTCTGGGGCCTGTCGCTGCTGTTCCTGTTCGCCTTCTACAACCCCGCCAACCTCGCGCTCGACAAGCAATACTGGTGGTACATCGTCCACCTCTGGGTCGAGGGCACCTGGGAGCTGGTGATGGCGGCGATCCTCGGCTTCCTGATGCTGAAGCTCACCGGCGTGGACCGCGAGATCGTGGAGAAATGGCTTTACGTGATCGTCGCCACCGCGCTGTTCTCGGGCATCCTCGGCACCGGCCACCACTACTACTGGATCGGCACGCCGGGCTACTGGCAGTGGATCGGGTCGGTGTTCTCGTCGCTCGAAGTGGTGCCGTTCTTCGGCATGATGGCCTTCGCCTTCGTGATGGTCTGGAAGGGCCGGCGCGACCATCCCAACAAGGCGGCGCTGCTCTGGGCGCTGGGCACGGCCACGCTCGCTTTTTTCGGCGCGGGCGTCTGGGGTTTCCTGCATACGCTGCACGGGATCAACTACTACACCCACGGCACCCAGGTGACGGCGGCGCATGGCCACCTTGCCTTCTTCGGCGCCTATGTGTCGCTGGTTTTGGCGATCATCACCTATGCCATGCCGGTGCTGCGGGGGCGCGACCCGTATAACCAGGTGCTCAACATGGTGTCGTTCTGGCTGATGTCGGGCGGGATGGTGTTCATGACCTTCACGCTCACCTTCGCGGGCACGGTGCAGACGCACCTGCAACGGGTGAACGGCGAATACTTCATGGATGTGCAGGATCAGCTCTGGATCTTCTACGTGATGCGCTTCGGCTCGGGCGTGGCGGTGGTGTTGGGCGCGGTGCTCTTCATCTACGCGATCCTGGCTCCGCGCCGCGAAATCATCGCGGCCGGTCCGTCGCAGCAGCCGGCCGAATGAGGTCCGTTATGGACGGCAGCCGCGACAGGAAGGGGGCGGCGGTCACCGCCCCCTTCTACCTTCCCCAGGGCGATGAGGTCTCGGTGTTCGAGGCTGCCGCGCGCCACGACCTGCCGGTGCTTCTCAAAGGGCCGACCGGCGTTGGCAAAACCCGCTTTGTGGCGCATATGGCGGCCCGGCTTGGCCGGCCGCTCTACACCGTCGCCTGCCATGACGATCTGTCTGCCGCCGACCTGATCGGGCGCTACCTGCTCAAGGGTGGCGAGACGATCTGGGTTGACGGCCCGCTCACCCGCGCGGTGCGCGAAGGCGCGGTCTGTTACCTCGACGAGGTGGTCGAGGCGCGCAAGGACGTGGCCGTGGTGCTCCACCCGCTCACCGACGATCGGCGCATCTTGCCGATCGACCGGACTGGCGAAGAGCTGGTGGCCGCGCCCGGGTTCATGCTCGTGGCGAGCTACAACCCCGGCTACCAGAACATTTTGAAAACCCTCAAGCCGTCCACCCGTCAGCGCTTCGTTGCGCTCGATTTCGACTTCCCCGCGCCCGAGCACGAGGTGGCCGTGGTTGCGCACGAATCTGGCCTGGACGAAGAGCGCGTGCACGCGCTGGTGCGGCTCGCCGGCAAGCTGCGCGCGATGAAAGGGCAGGACATCGAAGAGGGGGTATCCACCCGCCTCGTGGTCTATGCCGCCACGCTGATCGCGGGCGGCATGGGGGTTGAGCGCGCGGTGCGCGTGGCGATGATCGAACCACTCACGGACGACGGCGACACCCGCGCCGGCCTACTCGATCTTGTCACCGCGATCTGGGGGTAAGCATGGACCCCCGGGAGCTGTTCGAGCCGGAAGAAGTCGTCGGCAAGGCCTGGCACCGAATCGCTTCGCGCCTCGACACCCCCGAAAACCACGATGAACACGCCGTCGCGCTGGCCGAGGTTTCGGGCCGGCTCGCGGTGTTCTTCCGCGGGCTTGGCGGCGCGGGGGCGGTCGAGATCCGGCCGGTTGCCGATGACATGTCCGGCCACCGCCTGAGCTTCCTGCGCCGGCTCGGCACCACGGCCGAGACCGTGCCGCGCGCGAGCTTCGACGGTGCTGTGCTGCGGCTGCCCGGACGCCTCGCCGTTTTTCCCGCGCGCGAGGCAAACCTGGCGCTCTATTTCTGGCTGGCCGCGATGGCCGCCCATGCCCCCGCGCCGGCGGTGGCGCAAGACCCGCTCCAGCGCGACCTCGCCACCTTGCGTGGCGCGATGGCGATGATTGCCGTGACGGTCGCGGACGCCCCGGGCCTCGCGCCGCTCTGGGGCGACCTTGCCGCCGCGCACCTCGCCCTGCGCAAGCGCCCGGTTCTGAACGACACCGAGGCCGCCGTCGAGGCGCTGGCCCGGTCGCTTCTCGGCGATCCGGCGCCTCTGCCACCGCTGGCCGAGGTCTTTGCCGAGCTCATGCGCGATGGCAACATCGCCGCCGCCGAGGCCCCGCGTGGCTATCGCCCCTATGCGCCCGTGCCGCTCTGGCCCGAGTTGCGCCCGCTCGAGCTGTCGGATGCGGAGGCGGTCGAAATCCGCGATACCGACCAGGCCCCGGAAGGCCCCGGCGAAGATGGCCCCGCCCGCAAGGCGCGTCGCCACAAGACCGACCAGGCCGAGCGCAGCGACAGTTTCATCCTCCACAAATTCGAGGCGCTGCTCAGCGTGGCCCAGTTCGTGAACCTCAACCGTCGGGTCGAGGACGACGATGAAGACAGCGCGAAGAAGGCTGCCGACGACATGGACGAGATCGGCCTTGGCCAGATCGCCAAAGCACCGGCCACACGGCTGCGCCTGCACCTCGACCTCGCCCCGGAAGATGCCGACATCGAGGCGCTCTCGGCCGAGCACACCTACCCCGAATGGGATACACGGCGCGGGGTTTACCTGCCCGACCACTGCCGCGTCCTCGCCGCGCCGATCGTGGCCGATTGCAGTGTCGCGCACGCGTTCGATCCGCGTGCCGAAGCGCGCAATCGCGCCGTGCGCCGCCAGTTCGAAGCGCTGCGCCCGGCGCTGGTTTCCACCCCCGGCCACCTCGACGGCGACGAGCTGGACACCGAGCGCGCGGTGCGGGCGATGGCGGATTTTCGCGCCACTGGCGAGAGCGATGGCCGGCTTTGGCGCCAGACCCGCCCACTGGCGCGCGATCTCGCGGTGTCGATCCTGCTTGACGTCTCGCGCTCGACCGAGGGCGCGGTGAGCTGCGCGCGCGGTATCTCGCGCCAGATCATCGAGATCGAGCGCGAGGCGCTGGCTGCGCTGGCCTGGGGGCTCGACGCCTGCGGCGACAGCTTCGCGATCCACGGCTTTTCGTCGCTGCGCCGCGACCGGGTCTATCTGCACGAGGCCAAGCGCTTCGACGAGCCGATGAGCCGCATCGTCGAGGCCCGTATTGCGGCGCTGAAACCGGGGTTCTACACCCGGCTCGGTGCCGCGATCCGCCACGCCTCGGCCGATCTTGCCGGCCAGACCACGCGCCGCCGCCTGCTGATCGTGCTCACCGACGGCAAGCCCAACGACCTCGACCATTACGAGGGCCGCCACGGTATCGAAGACAGCCGCCGCGCGGTGATCGAGGCGCGACGGGCCGGGCACGCCGTGTTCGGCATTACCGTTGACCGCACGGCGCGCGACTGGTTTGCCCGCATCTTCGGCCCGGGCGGCTTTGCCGTCGTGCCCGAGCCCGACCGCCTCGCCCAGACGCTGCCGCGCATCTATGCACAAATCGTGGGGCAGGGATGAGCGCGCAGGAGCCTCGGCAAACGGACGCGCCTTCGCTCCTCGACGATCTGCCGGGCGATTTGATGATCTGGGTGCTGATCGTCTCCGAGCTTCTCGTCTTCGGCGCCGGGCTGCTGGCGTTTCTCGGCGTGCGGATCGCCGACCCCGCGGGGTTCGCCGAAGCGGCGGGGCAACTCCACCCGGTGCGCGCGGGGATCGGCACCATGGTGCTGGTGACATCCGGTGCGCTGGCCGCGCTCGGCACCCGGAAAGGCGTGCCGTTCCTGCTCGCGGCCGGGGCGCTGGGCCTGGTCTTTCTTGGGCTCAAATGGTCCGAATGGTCGGGGCTCTACGCCGCCGGGATCGGCACCGAGACACATGCCTTCTTCACGTTCTACTACCTGCTCACCGGCTTTCACGCCGCCCATGTGGCCGCCGGGATCGTGCTGCTGGCGCTGGTCGCCTGGGTCGCCCGCGCGCGCGAAACCGAGGCGGCGGTGGCGTTCTGGCACATGGTCGATCTGGTCTGGGTGCTGCTCTACCCGGTGATCTACCTGGTGGCGGCGACATGAGCACGGTGTTGCGAGCCTGGATCGTGTTGGTGGTTGCCTCGGCGGCGACCACGGCGCTGGCTGTCTTCCATGCCACCGGGGTGTGGGCGATGACGATCCTGCTCGTGCTGGCGCTGGTGAAATCGCGGGTGATCCTGTCGGATTATTTGCGGCTATCCGAGGCCCCGCCGATCCGGCGCGGCTTCATGGCCGTGCTGATGCTCTGGGCCGCGCTCGCCTTTGCGTTGGCGTTCACCGCTCAGTCGTGATGCCACGAAACCGCGCGGTCGCGTTCGGCAAAGGCGCGCAAGGCGTCGGTGTCTTCGATCTCGGCCGAATTCTGCATGATCCGCACGCCCTGTTCCTTCAGCTTCAGGAATGCCCGGCTGAGGCTTTCGGGCTTCATTCCCAGCCGCCCCGCGATCAGGACCTTGTCGTAGGGCAGCTCGACCGAGCACGATCCGATCTGGCTTTCTGCGAGGTCCAGCAGGAACTCGGCGACCCGCTGCGGCCCGGTCTGCGCCTTCAACTGCTCGATTTGGGCGACCATGTTATGCAGGTGGGCATAGGTGGCCGTGAGCATCGAGATCGCCACTTCAGGGCTGTCGTACAGTCTGCGCAGCAGCTCACGCGCCTCGATCCGAAGAAGAATGCTGTCGGTGACGGCTTCGGAATAAACCGGATAGGTGGCTTGCCGCAGCGCCACGGCCTCACCGAAGCTGTGCCCCTTGGTAAAGACCCCGACAATTGCTTCAGCGCCGGCGGGCGCGATCCGGTAGAGCTTAACCCATCCCTCCAGGACGATGAATATGGCGTCGGCGGGATCGTCCTGCGCGAAGATCATCGTGCCGCGTTCGACCGAGACTACCGTGGCGCGGGCGAGCAATGCGTCGGCGATCTCGCCGGGAGTGTTTGCCAGGAGAAGTGACTGCCGTGCGGTTTGTTCGTGGTCTTTTTGCATCTTCGTGCGCAACCGATTGCTGAAAGTTGGGAAGGGACTCAGTACGCGACATGAACCGACCATGTGATCGCAGAACATTCGCATAATGACAATGGCGTGAAAACCTTGATCGGCGCCAGCTGATGGCAGTCCTGCGGCCGTGGCATCACTCGTGTAGTGCGGGTGTGCCAGCTGTAAACTGTCCATCAAGCCTGCGGATGCGGCGCCGGCCGGGGCACCGGGGTGCGCACCGAATTGGCCGAACGTGCTCTCTCCGGGCCGATACGTTCAGGATCATTTGACCGCGCAGATTCGGCGAAAAGGCGTCGTTGGCTTGATGCGCTCCAGCCAACCCGCTTGTGACGAGGGGAAAGACAGTCACCCAGGTGATGTCGCCGCCACCCTGTGACGAAACACCGGAAGGAGTGGATGAGTCCTGCGCAAGAATACCCCGGCAAACCGCAGAGCTTTCAAGGATGCAGGTCAGTTCCCGTGCTGCCCGACCTGGGCACCATTTCCCCGATTTTGGAGCAAGCGCCGCTTCCCCGTGACTGGCGCGATCAGATCAGGATGTCGGCAATCGTGATGTCGGCCAGATCGGCGCCGTGGATGACGATGGTGCTGCCGCGGTAGTCGAACCCGACCTGGTCATCGCTCGGCGTGCCGATCTCGTGAAACCGGGCGCGTGCCTGTGCGATGTTGGCGAAACCGAATCCCCGGAGCATCACGCGGTCTTCGCCATCGACGAAGTCGGTGATCACGTCCTCTCCCTGGTTCGGGTGGAACTTGAAGATATCGGACCCGGCGGCGCCGGTCAGCACGTCCTTGCCGTTGCCGCCGACCAGAACGTCTGCGCCGTTGCCGCCATCCAGCTCGTCGTTGCCGACGCCGCCATACAGCACGTCGTTTCCGCCAGCGCCCACGAGCACGTCTGCACCACCTAGACCCTTGATGATATTGCGAATATCCGAGCCCAAGATTTGATCTCCATAGCGGCCAGCGACGATGTGCTCGATGCTCACGTAGCGATCCTGGCCAAGGTTGTTCTGGGCCAAGCCGGAGCCGAGGTCGACGAAGACGCCGGCTGTGGCATAGGTGAAATTCACCGTGTCGCTGCCGGGGCCACCGCCATAGAGGTCATTGCCCCAGTAATCGTAAAACACGTCGTTGCCGGCGCCGCCGTAGGCGATGTTGTTGCCCAGCCCGAGCATGAAACGATCGTTGCCGGCGTGGCCAAACGCGGTATCGTCTTCGTCGCGCCCGAAAATCGCGTCGTTGCCGCCACGCGCGTAGAACTTCGTATCGGTGTCAGTACCGATCAGCTTGTCGCCCCGTGGCGACCCGCGAAGGTGGAAGGTGTGGGTGTCGTTGTTGAACCACCACGACCAGGCCGCTTTCACCGCGCCGCTGTCGCCGTAGAGGTGGCGCAGGGCGTCGGTATCGAAATGCGCCAGCGCCGTGTCGTTGCGCCCGTTGCCGGTGTAGGACATCAGCGTGTGATTTTGGTTGTCGAGCCCGGTGGCAAGGCGGATCGGGCCCTCGAACGGGTGCTTGAGGCCCGAGACATGGCCAAGCTCGTGCAGGATCGTCTCATAGGCATAGCTGCCGGGGGCATAGGGGCCGGCATTGTCGATCACAAGGTAGCCGGTGCTGGTATCGCCGCGGGTGCCGCTGCCGTAATTGGCCCAACCGCCCCAGTTCGAGCCGTCGGTATTCATCACCTTGACCATCGCATCGTCCGGGTCGTCCACTTCGATGAACCGGATTCCCGCCTGCTCGGCGTAGTGCGCCACGGCTTTGCGAAAATTGGCCTTCTGCGCGGCGGTGAAAGAAAAATACCCACTGTTGTCGTATGGCTCATAGTCGGCCAGGCGCGGCACCTCGGCATTGGTCAAAAAGCTGTAGGTGACGAAGACCGGCGTGCTTGACGGCGCCATCCCGTTCCACCGGTATGTGGAGATCAGGGCGCGGAAATTGGAGACATACTGCATCGAGGTGACCCCTCCCGATGTGGCTGGACCGCTACATTGCACCCCCTGCGGTTGAATTCTGGCAGTCCGGGGCGGCGGGGGCAAGGCTGAATTGAGGTGCAGGCGTGTGGAGAGGCTGCGACTTTATGCATCGCACGGGAAACTTTACCCGTGAAAAAAGCGCGGGCACACTCCCGGTGGGAGGACATCATAATGCCGGGCCAGACGCCAAAGCGGTTGCGAAACATGAAGGAGTTTTCAGACGCGACGGGCGTATCGCGCCCGACCGTGTCGAAGTACTTTCACGATCCCGGAAGCGTGCGCGCCTCGACCCGGGCCAAGATCGAGGCCGCGCTGGAAAGGTTCGACTATCGCCCGAATTTTCTCGCGGTGAACCAGAATCGGCGCAACCCGAAGACCGTGGGCATCATCGTGCCGCAGCTGACCGACCCGTTCTACGCCGAGATCGTCGGGCGGATCGAGCGGGCCTGCATCGCGCGGGGCTACTCGGCGATCATCCTCAGCTCGCATGGGGCGCCGCAAGACGAATTGCGCGCGATCGACATGATGCGGGCGCTCAACATCGGCGGGTTGATCCTGTCGCCGCTCGGCGCCGCGTCGGACCTTGACCGGGTCGAGCGACTGGCCGACGAAGTGCCGGTGCTGCTGTTCGACAGCTACATCGGAGAGACGCTTCCGTCGCTCACCTGCGACAACACTCAGGGCATCCGGCTGATCGTCGATCACCTGTGCCAGACCGGCGAGGGCCCCTGCTACATCGACATGCCGGAGGTGAACACCACGGCGATCGAACGCCGCGAGGCCTACCTGGCGGCGATGGCGGCGAATGGCAAAGCGCCGGTGGTCTACCAGGCCGGGCCGGTGCGATGGGATTTCGAGCAGATCGGCTACGAGATCGCGCAGCGCGAATTCGCGGCCGGGGGCTTTGCCCGGCCATCGGTGGTCTGCGGCAACGATCGCTTCGCGGTGGGCGTGCTGAAGGCGGCGTGCGATCTGGGCATCCGGATCGGGGCCGAGGGCGCGTTGCGCGTGGCCGGGCATGACGATCACCCGTTCTCGGTGTTTGCCTGCCCCGGCCTTACCACCGTGGCGCAAGATACCGCCGGGCTGGCCGAGCGCGCGGTCGAGATGATCCTCGAGATGATGAGAACGGGCACCCTGCACAGCCCGCATGTGCGGCTGCCCTCGAAGCTGGTGCTGCGCGGCTCGGCCTAGTCGCGCCAGCCCCAGGTTTCGGCGAGGGCGAGGCATTCCGCGGCGCTGGCGACGGCTTCGTAGGTGCCCGGCGCGCGCAGGCAGGCGGCCGAGGTAGCATGGCCCATCTTCAGGCATGCCGCGTGCGACCAACCCTTGTGGCGACCGTAGAAGAACCCGGCGCAGAAGGCATCGCCCGCGCCGTTGGCGCCGTGGTGTTCCTGCGCCGGCACATCGACTGACGGGATGAACACCGCCGCGCCGCCGCGGTCGACGAGCACGGCGCCGGAGGTGAAATGCACCGCCACCAGCTCCATCGCGCCCCTCTCCAGCACCGCGCGGGCGGCGGCTTCGACGCCGGCTTGGTCGGTTTTGCCGTGGCGCACCGTTTCGATCCCAGCCAGCGCGCCGATCTCGAAGTCGTTGCAGACCAGCGTGGTGAGATGCGGCAGGCAGGGCAGGATCGCCCCGCGCAGCTTGGCGGCGTTGGTGCTGACCAGCTCCAGATTCGTCTCTAATCCAGCCCTTTGAGCCGCTTTCAGCACCGTGACCCAACCGTTCGCGTCCTTGCCCCAGGGCGCGTCCATCCGGGGATGGATGCCGGGCAGGCCGAGGTGAAGGAAGCGGGCAGTGGTGGTGGAAAAGTCGAAATGCTCGGGCGACATCACCGTCGCCGTGCCCTCGAACAGGATATGCGTGCGCCGGCCGGTGGCAACCGAGGTGTAGGCGTCCGTGACCTGGGTGTGCGCCTCTGGCGTGCGGGCAAAGCCGGCGGTGTCGATCCCGTGCCGTTCGGCCTCGGCGACGAGAAAATCGCCATCGCCGTCGGCGCCGATGAGGGTCTGGGTCGCCACCGGCACGGTCGGGTCGAGCTTGTGCATGTCGATGGCGAAGTTGCAGGCCGAGCCGCCGCCTGCGGGCTTCACGCTGCGCACGGTGGCCACCATGTCTTCCTCGGGCCAGGCATCGACGGTGATGTTGCGGTCGAGGCAAAAGGTGCCCGCCGTCAGAAACCCCTCCCGGTTCATGCCCATTCCCCTCCTAGGCCAGGTTGGCCTTCAACAGCGCCTCGGTCAGCTCGAGATCGTCGGCGAGCATCCGGTGCGCGGAAATACCGGCCTCCTCCAGCTCGCCGTGGTAGGCCTTCACGCCTTCCTCGGAACTGATCCCGTCTTCGATCACCCGGCGCATCGCGCGCAGCATCAGCACGCTGTCTTCAGCATAGTAGATCTTGCGGCCGAACAGCGCGACGCGGGCGCCATACTTTTCGCCCTGTTTCACCAGCTCGAGGCAATCGCGGGTGGTGCCCGCGCCCCCGCCAAGGATGCCGAAGACCAGGTTTTCGGGATCAAAAGCGGCGATCTCTTCGGTGGCGGCGGGGCCGTTATAGGCGGCCTTGAGGAAGATCGGCCGATCGAGCCGCGAGACTCCGGCAAGCAGGCGCGCGATCATGTCGTTGTTGTAGGCGGCGAAATCGCCGGTGGTGGTGTCGACCGGCATGGCGGGGTTGAAGATTTCAAGAAAGTGGCGCAGCCCCGCGTCGGAGGCTTCTTCGCGAAACAGGGCGTATTCCTCCAGCGTGTGAATGTCCTGCTCAAGGTCATTGTAGAAGGTGACGGCATAGAGCCCGAGGTCGGCCACCGGCTTCACCCGGTCGAGCACGGCAGTGCGGAACGGCAGCGCCGGGCTTTGCGCATAGACCGCGCCGCGCGGGTGCCAGATGTCGGTGGTGTCGTTGAACCGTACCGCCGGGGTGACTTCCGTCCTGGCGAAGAGGCCTTCGCGCGTGAGCACCTCGGCCGACGAGACCGACATCAGCATGATGTCGGCAAGATTGCTCTCGGTCACCTTCACCATGTCGTCGCGGTAGGCGCGGATCGGCTTCATCCTGCCGTCGGCCGCCTTGCCCGCTGCGGCGCAGCCAAAGGCCATGTCGCCATCCTTGGCGTCGGCGATGATGAAATCTGTGGGCCGGTAGGCGCCGGCGCGAATTTTGGCGAGCTTGCGGTCGAGGCGTTTGGTCATCGGGCTTCCCGGACATCGGGGCCGCTGCGAGACCTGACCGACAGGCGCCGCGGCAGCCGGTTTACACGGGTAAAGGTTACGCCTGCGGGGCCCGCATGGGAACTGGGAAACGCGCCTCAGGCGGTCTTTTCGGTGATCCAGTCGGCGCTGGCGCGGATGCCGCCGAGCGGGAACACATGCGCCTGCGCGATCAGGCTGTCCGGGTGGGCGGCCTTGTGCGTGGCAAGCGCGGTGAGCACATCGGTCGGCTCGAACGGCTTCAGCAGCTTGGTGAGGTCTTTCGCCCGTTTCTGCAGCACGTTCAGCGACGGGCCGACGCCGCAGGCGACGGCGTATTTGATGAGGGTTTGAAGCTTGGCCGGACCGGCAACGCCAACATGGATCGGCAGGGTCATCCCACGCGCCTTCAACCGCTCGGCCCAGGCGATCACCGGGGTGGCGTCGAATGCGAACTGGGTGACGATCGCCATGTCGGTGCCGGTTTTGGCGGCGTATTCCTGCTTCCAGTCGAGCGCCGCATCCACCGCCTCGGTGCTTCCCTTCGGGTCAATATCGGCGTTGCCCTCGGGGTGGCCGGCGACATGCAGCCTTTTGTAACCGTGCTTCTCGAACAAGCCGGTTTCCATGAGCTGCATCGAGCTGTGAAACGCGCCCACGGGCTTGGCGACGCCGCCCGCGAGCACCAGTGCGGAAGATACGCCGGCCTCTTCGGCATAGCGCACGATCCAGTCTTCCAGCGTCGCCGCATCGGCAATGATCCGCGCCGGGAAGTGGGGCATAACCTCGAAGCCGTCAGCCGAGAGGCGCTTGGCGGTCGCCACCATGTCGGCAATCGGCGTGCCCTCTATATGGGCGACGTAGACCCGGCTGCCGGGAGCGAGGAGCGGCTTGAAATCGTCGATCTTTTCCGCCGTGCGCGGCATCACCTCGAGCGAAACGCCGTCGAGAAAGGCTTTGAGCGGGCTTGCAGCGTTCACGATATTCACCACGGCCATTGTCTCCTCCTCAGGTCTGGTGTCGGTAGCTCAGGCGCGCGGCCCGATGGATCGGCCAGGGCTGCACCTCGGCGCGCACCGCCACCTGTCGATGCCGCTCTACGGTCGGTTTAGAGCTTCCGCCGCCCGGCTCGCCCCACGTAACCGTCACTTCACTGCCGGTTTCCGCCACGTCGGGCGCGAGAATGGCAAGGCTGATCCAGGCGCGTTCGTTCGGCGAATAGGCGGGGGTGATCGAGACGCCGACCATTTCCCCGTTTACGCTCACGCGGTCGTAGGGATGGGCAGCATAATGCGCGGCGGGCATGTCCATGTGCTTGGGCGCGAGGCCGTCGTGGTCCATCAGCCCGGCATAGACCTTGGCCACGTCCTCGGCGTTCCACACCAGCGTGACCTTCTGGCGGTGCGGCCCGGCGGCCATCGCCTCCAGCGCGTCGCGGCCGATGAAATCGTGATCGAACTTCACCACCCGGCCATAGTCGAGATCCCAGGGCGTGAGGTAGTAGTCTTCGACGTTGTCAGAGGCGAAAGAGCCGCCGAGCGAGGCGCGCGCTTCGAAAGAATCGGCGGAAAGCCAGTCGCGGTAGGGTTTCATCATCTCGCCGGTGTAGATCGCCGGCAGCGGCGAGGGCACCCAGCCGGATTCGGCCGCTGCCGCCGCATAGGCGCGCGCACCGACCTGGCGCAACCCGAACGCCGCCCCGGCCTCCAGCAGCGCCGCTTTCACCTTTGGCCCATCCTCGACCGGCCCCCAGAGCTCCAGCCCCTGCTGGCCGCCCATGCCGTGGCTGAGCGTGCGCGCCTCGCAGCCGGCGATGGTGATGCGCCCCATGTTGAAGAACCTGGTGGTGAGCGGCCCGCCCTCGTTGACCGTGTTGAGAATGTCGAGCGCGCGCGGTCCCTGCACCTCGTAGCGATAGGTGAGGCGCGGGCGGTCGGGGTGGTCGAGGCTGCGCTCGTCGCGCACCACCGTCACGTCGTAGCCCCCCGTCTCGGCAAAGAACTGCACCCAGTTGGGCAGGATCGGGCGGCCGACGATATTGACCGCGTCGTCGTTCAGCCCGAAGACGATGGCGTCGCCGATCAGGTAGCCCTCGTGGTTCACGCAGACGATCTGCTTGGCCTTGTCGCGTCCGAAGCCGGCAAAGCTGTTGACGGCGAGATCGGAGAGCAGCTTCACCGTGTCGGGCCCGCTCACGTAAAGGTCTGTCATGTGGAATGACTGGTCCATCAGCGCCGCGCTCTCGCGCCAAGCGCGCATCTCTTCGATCCAGTGGGTGAACTCGGACGCGATCGGAAAGGCATAGCGGCCCATCTGGCTCTCGTAGAGCATTTTTGCCGGGCTTTCGTGGGCGGCGAGGCGGTCTTCGAGCGTTTTCATCGCGGTCTCCCTGTGCGCTCAGTCTTCGCCAAGGAACGCCGCCACCAGCCGCGCCACCGCTTCGGGTTGTTCGACCGGGGCGAAATGGCCGGCATCCTCCACCACCTCCAGATGCGAATCCGGCAGCAGCGCCAGCATCTCTTCGTGCTGCGCCACCGGGCTCCAGGCATCCTGCCGGCCGACGATCAGCAGCGTCGGGCAGGTGATCTCGGGCAGGGAGGCGGCGGCGTCGGGCCGGCCCACCAGCGCCTTGATCTGGCGCGCGTGCAGGTCTTCGTCGCGGCGCAGCACCATGTCGGTGAGCGCGGCCATCAGCGCGGGGGTCTGGTTCGGCGCATGCACCATCGGCGGTAGCCAGCGCGCGGCCAGCGCTTCCATGCCGTTCTGGTAAGCAAATTGCACGATCTCGGCGCGCTTGGCGGCCTCGCCGTTTTTCAGCGGGTGAATGCCGGTGTCGAGCAGCACCAGCCGCTCGATCCGCTCAGGCGCGCGGTGGGCCATCTCCATCGCCACCCGTGCGCCCATCGAGTGGCCGGCCACCCGCAGTTTGCCGGGGTAGAGATCGAGGCAATCCTGCGCCATCTGGCCGATACTGTCCTGCGTCGAGAGATCGGCCACCTCGGCGTCGATCAGTGCCAGCAACGGCTCCCAGACGAAGCGATCGCACATCAGGCCGGGGATGAGCAGGGCGGTCATCGCGCTAGCCGATCATCGTGTTTGGCAAGAGCAGCGAGATCTGCGGAAACAGCACGAGGATGATCAGGGTGATCAGCATCGCGATCCAGAACGGGATCACACCGCGGAACATGCGCGAAAGCGGCACGCCGGGGGCGACCGATTTGACGATGAACACGTTGAGCCCGACGGGGGGCGAGATCAGCCCCATTTCCAGCGTCAGCACCACCAGCACGCCGAACCAGATCGGGTCGATCCCGAGCTGTTGCACCACCGGAAAGAAGATCGGCATCGACAGCACCATCATCGCGAAGCCTTCGAGGAAGCAGCCGAGCACCATGTAGATCGCCAGCATGATCGCCAGCACACCCACCGCCGGGAGCGCGAGGCCCTCAAGGTAGGTGCCGAGCGCGAGCGGGATGTGGGAGAGGGCGAGGAAGGTCTTGATCATGTAGGCCGAGATCAGGATCAGCATCACCGTGGCGGTGGTGACGACCGAGTCTTTCGCCGCTTTCCACAGCGCCTTCAGCGTGAGCGTGCGCATCAGCGTGCCAAACACCATCACCAGGCCCGCACCCACCGCCGCCGCCTCCACGGGCGAAAAGAAACCGCCGTAGATGCCGCCGATGGTGAGGAAGATCACCAGCAGGATCGGCATCGCGCCGACCATGGCGCGGGCCTTCTGCGGCAGCGTGGTTTTCGGGCCGGCGGGGCCGTATTCGGGCTTCCACCAGGTGAGCAGCGTGATGGTGAGGAGAAACATGCCGAGCAGCAGCAGGCCCGGCAGCACGCCGGCGAGGAACAGCCGGCCGATGCTTTCCTGGGTGAGCAGGGCGTAGATCACGAAGCCGGTCGAGGGCGGGATCAGGATGCCGAGTGTGCCGCCCGCCGCCACCACGCCTGTGGAGAGGCGGTTGTCGTAGTTGAAACGGTCCATCTCCGAGAGCGAGACTCGGCCGATGGTGAGCGCCGAGGCCACCGACGAGCCCGACAGCGCCGCGAAACCGCCGCAGGCGATCACCGTGGCCGAGGCCAGTCCGCCCCGGATCGAGCCGACGGTGGCATAGGCGGCGTCGTAGAGCTTGCGGCTCATCCCCGTCTCGGTGGCGACGTTGCCCATCAGGATGAACAGCGGCACCACCACCAGCTCGGGCTTGGCCGAGAGCGAGAAGGCGTCGGAGGCGAGCTGGCTCATCGCCGCCGCCTTCGAGTTCAGGATCCAGTTGCCGACGAAGCCGACGGCAAACATCGCGAAGGCCACCGGCACGCGCAGGCCGAGCAGCAGGAACAGGATGCCCATGCCAACGACGCCAATGATTTCCGGGCTCATGCGGTTAACCTCGGCGTTTTGTGGCCAAGCGAAAGGGTGAGCGCGCGCAGGAGCATGCCGAGCGCGGTGATCACCGAGGCGACGACCATGAAATACTGAAACCATGCCTTGGGCAGGTTGATGATGTTGGTGGCGAGGTTGAGCATCCGGCTGAGCCCGGCACTTTCCCAGGTGGTCCAGGCGATGCCGAAGAAGATCGCTGCGCCGAGCAGGGCCGAGATGACATCGCCGAGACGAACCATCCAGGTCGGCATGGAATTCTCGAACAGATCCACCGCGATATGGCCGCCGATCCTGTCGCACAGGGCCATGCCGCCGAACACGATCAGCACCATCGCCATCATCGAGATATCCTGCGCGCCGGTGAGGGGATGGCCGAAGAAGCGCCCCACCACGTCAATCAGGATCACCACCACTTCGGCGATCAGGCCGATCATGCCGATCAGGGCAGACAGGCGCGTGAGCCCGTCTGCCCCCTTTTGCAGGCTGGCGAGCACTTACATGCCCTGCATGGTCTTGAGGATGTCGCCGTATCCGCCCTCGGATACGATCGTCTCGGCCACCGGGTAGGTGAGGGCTTCGAACGCGGCGCGTTGGTCGGCCGAGAGGGTGTAGACGGTGTTGTCGCCAGTGGCGCTGATCTGTTCGATCACCTGCTGGGCGCGGGCGTTCCAGCCGTCCTCGGCGCTCTTCGACAGCGGCCGCCCGGCAATGGTGTCAATCGCGGCACGCTCGGCGTCCGGCAGGCTGTCGTACTTGGCCTTGTTCATCACCACGTAGAACGAGATGTGACCGAGCGGCGCGTTCAGCGTGTAGCTGTTGGCCACTTCGTCGAGTTTGAAGTCGCCGATCGCCGAGGCGCCGGTGATCACGCCGTCGATCAGGCCGGTTTGCAGCGAGTTGTAGATCTCGCCGGCCGGCATCTGCACCGGGGTGGCGCCGAGCGATTCCACCGCAGCGGCGGCGGCCGAGCCCGAGACCCGGATCTTCAGGCCCTTGAGATCGTCGGGCGTGCGCACGTCGATGTCTTTCATGATGAAGACGTTGGGCTCCGACAACCACAGCGCCAGCGGCTTGGTGCCGGGGAACTCACTGTCGAGCAGACCGGCATCGTAGGCGTTCCAGATCAGGTCATAGCCGGCCATGCCTTCGGGCAGTGCGCCCGGCAGTTCCGAGACCATGGTTTTCGGAAATTGCGACGAGGTGTAGCCTTGCAGGCCCCAGACAACGTCGGCCACGCCCTGGACGACGCGGACGTATTGCTCCAGCGGACCGGCGCCGAGCTCGCCGCCGGGGTAGACCTCGATCTTGAGCCCCGAGCCTTCGGTCGCGGCGATCAGCGGCTCGATGGTGGATTTGGTCAGCGTGTGCGCGGGCGGCACCCAGTGCGCGAATTTGATGGTTTCGGCCCCGGCCGGAAGCGCGGCGGCGGCGGCAAGCGCGACGGCGGTAGCGGCCGTGCGCAGAAAGCGTGCGTGGATCATGGTATTCCTCCCAGTCTGTTCTCTCCGGCCTGTTCGCGGGCGGATCGAGTAGGCCCCGACCCTATTGCGCGTGCCAAACCGGTCAAATCACATTCGCGCCTGTTGCGATAAGCTTGCCCTATAGACCACGGGTGCGGTGTGGCGCGGTTTATCGCCCGTGGTCCTGAAAAAATAGGGCGAATGCGGCGAAACGGTTGCTTCGCCGCATTCGGTTTTTCTCTCGTCAGCTGGCCGTGGTGCGCCAGCTGTCGGCGTAGTTGGTGCGCGCTTCGGTCGAATAGGGGGTGGGTGAGACACGCACGCGGATCGTGGTCTGCCGGTGCGGCTCCACGCTGGTCTTGCCCGAGCCGCCATCGGGCTCGCCCCAGACCATCTCCAGCACGTCGCCCTCCTGCACGTCCTGGCTGACCACGCCGAGGCTGAGCATCGCGCGCTCGTTGAACGAGTAGCCGTTGAACATCGACATGCCGACCATCTTGTCGCCGTGCATCACCATATCGGCGGTCGAGCTGGCGTAGTTGGGCTGCGGGAAGTCGATCCACTTGTAGTTTTCTTCACCGGGGCGGAAGCTCGACTCGATCACCTTCATCACGTCCTCGGCGTTCCACTCGAAAGTGACCTTCTTGCGGTTCGGCCCGTCCTTCATCTTCGCCAGCGCGGCCTTGCCGATGAAGTCGTCTTTTTTCCAGCCGATGTAGAAGCCGTAGCCCAGCTCGAACGGGTTGACGTAGTAGTCGTCGATCTTGTCGGACACGTAGGAGCCGCCGATTGATCCCGCCGCCTCATAGCTCGCGTCGGTCAGCCACTCGCGATACTCCTTGAGCATCCCGTCGCCGGTATAGATGCCCGGCAGCGGCGAGGGGATCCAGCCCGACTCGACCGTGTTGGTCGAATAGGCGCGGCTGCCCACGATGTGCATATCGACGCCCACATCCCGCGCGGCCTGCTGGATGGTCGACTGGATGTAATGTTTGTCGGCATAGGGGCCCCAGAGTTCGAGCCCGGGCGCGCCGGCCATGCCGTGACGCAGGGCTTTGACCTTGCGCGAGCCAACCATGATCTCGTCGACATGGAAAAATTTGATTTCCGGCACCGGACCGCCGTTGATCTTTTCAAAGATTTTGTCGGCGTCGGGGCCCTGGAGCTGAAAGCGATAGTGGGTGCGATAGATCGCCTTTCCATCGGGGCGGCTGTCCGAGCGCGGATCGTGGCTGACCTTGATGTTCCACTTGCCGATCGCGGCTTGGAACATGATCCAGTTCGAGGTCGGGGCGCGGCCCACCGAGAGAAACTTGTTCTGCGCCAGGCGGAACATGATGTGGTCGCCAATCACATGGCCATTCGGCGTGACCGGCACAAAGTGCTTGGCCCGGTTCAGGGCGAAGTTCGAGAAAGCGTTGATCCCGACATGTGACAGGAAGGCCTCTGCATCCGGGCCTTCGATGGTCACTTCGTCCATGTGGTGGGTCTGGTCGTAGAGCACGACCGAGTTGCGCCAGGCGGCCTGCTCGGAGCGCCAGTTGGTGAATTCCGGCGCGACGACCGGGTAGACATACATGCCGATCTTCGAGTTGCGAAGCACGTCGACGATGTTGCCGGACTGCTGGATGATATCTTCGAGACTGGATGCCATTTGTTCCTCCCATGGCAGGCTATGTATACATTCATTGCCGCCGAGAGGCTGAATTTCAAGAATTTTCAGCTCAAGCCTGAAAACCCGCAGAAAAATGTATGCATAACCGGGGCGTCAGTCGACGATCAGCGCCAATCCCGGCAGGAATCGGCCCGAATCGGCCCCGGCGCGGTTGGCGTCGAGGTTCTCGCGGGCAATGCGGGCGTGCTCGCGGGCCAGCGCCTCGGCCCGCGCACCTTCGCGCGCCTCGATCGCGTCGACCAGGGCGCGGTGCTGGGCCTGGGCGATCACCAGCGCGCGGTGCGAGGCGGCGCTGTCGGAGCGGCCCAGCACGAAGGCGGAGGGCGAGGCGAAGGGCAGGGACTTCACCCGCTCCAGCTCGCGCTGGACGATCGGGCTGGCGCAGAGCCCGGAGAGCGCGGCGTGAAAGGCGGCGTTGAGTTCGCTGTAGCGATCGAAGTCGGCGGGAGCGTCGAGCACGCCGAAGCAGGTGTCGATCTCGTCGACGATTGCCCTTATTTTGCGGATCTCTTCCGCCGTCGTGCCCTGTTCGGCGGCAAGCCGGGCGGCGGTGCCTTCGAGCACGCCGCGCAGCTCGATGGCGTCAATCGCGTCGCGGTAGGTGAAGGAGCGCACCACGAAGCCGCCACCGCGGGCGCGCTCCAGAAGCCCCTCTTCGGCGAGCCGGCTCATCGCCTCGCGGACCGGGGTGCGCGAGATATCGAGTTCTTCGGCCAGCGCGACCTCATAGAGCCGCGTGCCGCCGGGCAGGTCGCCGCCGACGATCCGCTGGCGCAGCTCATAGGTGGCGCGCTTGGTGTGGGTGCTGCCCTTGGTCTCGGCCATGCTCTCTCCGATTGTATACAGCTCAATGTATACATCGGAGCGCGATGGCGCAAAGGTCCGAAGCGCGGTGCTCCGGGGCCGGTTACGGGCAGACGCCCAGCAGGCAGCCATCGAAGGGCACGTCTTCGCGGGTGCCGGTGCACTCGGTGCGATAGGCGTCTTCCCAGGACCGGATCTCGCCCTGCAGGCTCTGGATCACGCCACCATAGTAGATCTTGCTGCGCGCCTGTTCGGCCAACGCGAAGGCGCGTTGCACGGCGGCCTGGTCTTGTCCGCGCTGGGCCGCGAGTTGGCGCACGAACTCCTTGGAGACGACGACGTAGATGATGCGGGTCTCCGCGTCGCGCCAGACCCCCTGCACGCCGGCGTAATCGAGGCAGCCGTAGAGCTGTTCTTCGCTGGCCGGCAGGTTTGGGTCGAGGCTGCACTCCGCGAGTGTGTAGTCCTCACTCGACACCAGGTTCGTCAGCCCCGTGAGCGACGTTTTCAGATCCTGGATTCGATCGAGCAGGTGCTGGCAATAGGGGCTTTGCGCCTGCCCCTGTCCCTGTGCTGCGCTCGCCGCCGCGAGGGCAAGCGCGCATATCCATGCAAATCTCATGACGCCCCCCTTTCGTGATGCTGAAATTATCAAACAATCACAAGAGGGGCGCCTTGAGGCAGGTCAAGCGGCGCGCGCCTCTTCGGGCGGTTCTTTCGCGCCGGTCATGAACGCCACCGCGTCGGACATCGTGTAGTCCTTCGGGTTGATCGTGCAGAGCCGCTCGCCGAGCCGGTGGATGTGAATCCGGTCGGCCACCTCGAACACGTGGGGCATGTTGTGCGAGATCAGCACCACCGGCATGCCCCGGTCACGCACCTCCTGGATCAACTCCAGCACCTTGCGGCTTTCTTTCACGCCGAGCGCGGCGGTGGGTTCGTCCAGAATGATCACCTTCGAGCCGAACGCGGCGGCGCGGGCCACGGCCACGCCCTGGCGCTGGCCGCCCGAGAGCGTTTCGACCGACTGGTTGATGTTCTGGATCGTCAGCAGCCCCAGCTCGGTGAGCTTTTCACGGGCGAAGGCGCTCATGGTCGCGCGGTCGAGCTGCTTGAAGAGCGTGCCCATGATCCCGGATTTGCGCAATTCGCGCCCCATGAACATGTTGTCGGCGATCGACAGGGCCGGCGAGAGCGCGAGCGTCTGGTAGACGGTCTCGATCCCCTGCTTGCGGGCTTCGAGGGGGGAAGTGAACGCGGTTTCTCGCCCTTCCAGCCAGATCTTGCCGCCGTCCGGTTTGATCGCCCCCGAGAGGGTTTTGATCATCACCGATTTGCCGGCGCCGTTGTCGCCGATCACCGCCAGAACTTCGCCGGGGTAAAGGTCGAAATCGCAATGATCGAGCGCGGTCACCTTGCCGAAGCGTTTGACGAGGCCGCGGGCCTTGAGGATGGGTTCCATAGGTGTGGTCATCCCGAAACCTTTCTGATCCATTGGTCGATGGCGACGGCCGAGATGATCAGCACGCCGATGAGAAGGTAGGTCAGCTGCGGGTTGGTGCCGAGCATGCGAAGGCCGAGTTCAAACACGCCGACGATCAGCGCGCCGAAGAACATGCCTATGATCGAGCCACGCCCGCCAAACAGTGAAATGCCCCCGATCACCACGGCCGTGATCGATTGGATGTTGCCGATCTGTCCGGTCGAGGCGGCCGGCGAGACCGAGCCGTAGCGGCCGATCATCACCCAGCCGGCAACGGCGGTGAAGAAGCCCGCGAGTGCGTAGACCTGGATCAGCTGGCGGTCGACCTGAACGCCAGCCAGCCCGGCTGCTTCGGGATCGTCACCCACGGCGTAGGTGTGGCGGCCCCAGGCGGTCTGGCGCAGGATGTAGGCCATGATGAAAACGATGGCGATGAGCAGCAAGACGGCGAGGGTGGCGGTGGTGCCGCCGATGCGGAAGCTGGTGCCCCAGAATTGCAGGATCGGTGCCTGGGCTTCGATATCCTGGCTGCGGATCGTTTCGTTGGCCGAATAGATGAAGTTGGCCGCCAGAACGATCTGCCAAGTGCCCAGCGTGACGATGAAGGGCGGCAGCTTGATCTTGGCCACAAGCCAGCCGTTGACTGCGCCCATTGCGGTGCCGGCGGCGAGGCCGAGCAGGATCGAGATCGGTGCGGGAATACCATAGCGGAAGGTGAACTGCCCCATGAGCACCGAGCTGAACACCGCGAAAGCGCCGACCGAGAGATCGATCCCGGCGGTGAGGATCACGAGGCTTTGCGCGACCCCGAGAATGCCGACGACGGCGATCTGCTGCATGATCAGCGTGAGCGTTCCGGTGCGGAAAAATCGCTCTTCCAGAACCCCGAACACGATGAGTGACGCGACCAATACGATCATCGGCACCAGCGATGGCGTGCCGTGCAGGATGTGCTGAAGGCGATGCAACGGGCCGCCCTTGCCCTCGTCGAACTCAGCGACGGACGTCACCGCTTCAGTCAGAGTTTTTTCAAACTCCTGACCTTTGAATTCCGTTTCTGCCATGTGTGTCCCCTCCTGTCTCCACCCCGGCGATTTTGCGTCGCCTTGGGCAGAAGTGTAGCGGGCCATCACCGGGCCCGTCTACGATGAAGGGGCGGACGGGCCGCCCCTTCCAGATCCCTAATTCAGGCGATCAGCCCCAGCAGAGTGCCAGGCCTTCTTCGATCGAGATCGACTCGACGCCGTCGACCGGCTCGCCGGTCACCAGCGACACGCCGGTGTCGAAGAAGTCTTTGCCCTCGGTCGCGGCCGGCTTGGTGCCGTCGGCGGCAAAGGCGGCGATCGCCTCGATGCCTTTCGAGGCCATCAGCAGGGGGTACTGCTGCGAGGTGGCGCCGATCACGCCGTCAGCGATGTTCTGCACGCCGGGGCAGCCGCCGTCGACCGAAACGATCAGCACGTCGTCCTGACGGCCCATGGCTTTCAGCGCCTCGTAGGCACCGGCGGCGGCGGGCTCGTTGATGGTGTAGACCACGTTGATTTCCGGATCGGTGATGAGGAGGTTTTCCATCGCCTTGCGGCCACCCTCTTCGTTGCCGGCGGTCACGTCGTGGCCGACGATACGCGCGTCGGTTTCATCGCCCCACTTGGCCGGGTCGCCAAGTTCGATGCCGAAGCCTTGCATGAAGCCCTGGTCGCGCAGCACGCCCACGGTGGGCTGGCTGACGGCGAGGTCAAGCATGGCGATCTTGGCATTGGCGGCTTCGTCGCCCAGCTTGGCGGCGGCCCACTGGCCGATCAGCTCACCGGCGAGGAAGTTGTCGGTGGCGAAGGTCATGTCGGCAGCATCGATCGGGTCGAGCGGGGTGTCGAGCGCGATCACGAGCAGACCGGCCTCGCGGGCTTTCATCAGCGTCGGAACGATGCCGGCGGTGTCGGAGGCGGTGATCAGGATGCCCTTGGCGCCATCGGCGATGCAGGTTTCAACGGCAGCCACCTGGCTTTCGTTGTCGCCGTCGATCTTGCCGGCGTAAGCCTTGAGCTCGATGCCCATTTCCGCGGCCTTGGCAGCGGCACCTTCACGCATCTTCACGAAGAACGGGTTGGTGTCGGTCTTGGTAATGAGGCAGGCGCTGACGCCACCGTGGCTCTCGGCGAAGGCCGACCCGGCAACAGAGATGGCGGCCACGGCACCGGCGAGCATCAGTTTGGTTTTCAGAGATTTCATGACATCCTCCCAGATCGTCAAAAATTTTTGTGGCGGGCAGGCCAGCAATTCCCCACGCGCCTCGGAGCTTCGGACTACCCGCCGCTCTCGACCAGCAGAAAAACCCTCGGCGGGCCGTTTGTCAATAAATAAATCAAGTTGATTTAGTATTGACAGACCCTGCCAAAAAAGCCGACCGTTTCATCAAGCCGGGCCGAAGGAGGAGGGTCCGCGCAGGAATGACAATGAAAAAGCAATCTAAATCTACGGCCGTTTCGGGGCGCGCCCACGGCGTGCGCGGCTCGAATCAAAGCGGGCTGAGGGCGCATAACGAGCGCCTCGTGCTGACCCTCGTGCGCCAGCACGGTCCGCTAGCCAAGGCCGATATCGCGCGGCGCACCGGGCTGTCGGCGCAGGCCGTCTCGGTGATCATGCGCGGGCTCGAGGCCGAGGAGCTGCTCGAAAAACGCGAGCCGGTGCGCGGACGCGTCGGCCAACCATCGGTGCCGATGGCGCTTGCGCCGGGCGGCGCGTATTTCCTCGGGATGAAGGTGGGGCGGCGCAGCCTTGACCTGATCCTGATCGACTTCATCGGCACGGTGGTCGGGCGGGTGCACAAAACCCACCTCTATCCCACGCCCGACGGCGCGGTGCAGTTCGCCAACGATTCTATTTCCAGACTGCTCGCCGATTTGCCGGCCCGGGCGCGCAACCGGGTGGCCGGGCTCGGCATCGCCATTCCGTTCTTCCTGTGGGACTGGGCCGGGCCGCTGGGGGTGAAACCCGAGGAAATGGCGTCGTGGCGCGATCGCGATATTGCAACCGAGATTGGCCGGGCCTGGACGTTTCCGGTCTATTTACAGAACGACGCCACCTCGGCCTGTGGCGCCGAGCTGGTGTTTGGCACCGCCGAGCGGCCACCTGACTTTCTGCACATATTCATTGGCTTCTTCGTGGGCGGCGGCGTGGTGCTGAACAACAATCTTTATTCCGGCCGCAGCGGCAGCGCCGGGGCACTGGGCCCGATCCCGGTGGGCGAACGCGACGGGCGCACCGTTCAACTCCTCGACGTCGCCTCGCTGGTGGCGCTCGAACGCGCGGTCAATGCGGCAGGGGGCAACCCGGGCATGATCTGGGAAAGCGCGAAAGTGTGGACAGTGCCGGAAGACTGTATCGAGGCTTGGACGGAAGAAGCCGCCGCCGGGCTCGCACGGGCGATCGCGACGGCGTGCTGTGTCATCGACTTCTCCTGCGCGGTGATCGACGGCTGGTTGCCAGACGCGGTGCGCCGGGATCTGGTCATCCGGACCCGCGACGCCCTCACCAAACTCGACCTCGTCGGGATCATGCCCTTCTCGGTGGAAGAGGGCACGATCGGGCCGGATGCCCGGTCTCTGGGCGCCGCCAGCCGGCCATTGTCGGAACGTTTCCTGCTCGACCGCACCGCGTTTCTGAAGATGTGAGCGATACGCCGGCGCGCCTGCGCCGTGCACCCCGATGCGGTCAATCGCTGGGGGTTCAGGCGCTGGCGCTAGCCCCGCCGGCCCGGCGCAATCTCAAAGCATTCGTGAGCACGAACACCGATGACATCGCCATGGCGAAGGCCGCGAGCATCGGCGAAAGCATCGGCCCGCCGAACGGGTAGAGCAGGCCCGCCGCGACCGGGATCAGCACCACGTTATAGCCGAAGGCCCAGAACAGGTTCTGGCGGATGTTGCGCATGGTCTGGCGCGACAGGGTGATCGCCGTGGCCACGCCGGTGATCTCGCCAGAGGTCAGCACCACGTCCGCTGCCCCGATCGCCACGTCGGTGCCGGTGCCGATAGCGAGGCCGATATCGGCGGCCGCCAGCGCCGGCGCATCGTTGATCCCGTCGCCGACAAAGGCGGTCGGACCATGCGCCGCGCGCAGCGCCTCGACGGCGGCCACCTTGCCGCGCGGCAGCACCTCGGCGGTGACGTGGTCGATCCCGAGCCGGCGGGCAATAGCGTCGGCCGTCGCCTGCGTGTCGCCGGTGATCATCGCCACCTCGAGCCCGGCGTGGTGCAGCGCGGCGATCGCGGCGGGGGTGCTCTCTTTCACCGGGTCGGCCACGGCGATTACGCCCGCCGCCTGCCCGTCGATGCCGACGAAAAGCGGCGTCTTGCCGTCGCGGGCGAGCACGGCGGCGGTTTCCGTGAGCGCCGAGACGTCAATCTTCTCGCGGTCCATCAGCCGGGCGGCGCCGACCACCAGCTTGCGGCCCTCCACCTCGGCACGGATGCCGAAGCCGGGCAGGGCGCGGAATGTGTCGGGCGTGGGCAGGGCCAGGTCGCGGTCCTCGGCGGCGGCGATGATGGCATGCGCGACCGGGTGCTCCGATTGCGCCTCGGCCCCGGCGACGAGCCGGAGCAGCTCAGCCTCGTCTTGCCCTTCTGCGGTCACCAGGTCGGTCAACGCCGGGCGGCCCTCGGTGAGCGTGCCGGTCTTGTCGAAGGCCACCACCTTCACGCCTTCCATCACCTGCAAGGCGTCGCCCTTGCGAAACAGCACGCCCAGCTCGGCGCCGCGTCCGGTGCCGACCATGATCGAGGTGGGCGTGGCCAACCCCATGGCGCAGGGGCAGGCGATCACCAGCACCGACACCCCGGCGACGAGGGCGAAGCTGAGCGCGGGCGTCGGCCCGAAGGTGAGCCAGGCAAAGAAGGTGACCAGCGCCGCCACCATCACCGCGGGCACGAACCAGCGCGTGACCTTGTCGACCAGCGACTGGATCGGCAGCTTGGCGCCCTGCGCCTGTTCCACCAGCCGGATGATCTGCGCCAGCGTGGTGTCGGCGCCCACCCGCGTGGCCGCGACGCGCAGCGACCCTGTCGTGTTGACGGTGCCGCCCGTCACCGCGTCGCCCGGCCGCTTGGACACGGGCAGCGGCTCGCCGGTGATCATGCTCTCGTCGACGTGGCTGTCGCCGCTCACCACCGTGCCGTCGGTCGCCACCGCTTCGCCGGGTCGCAGCACGAACACGTCGCCGGGGCGGATCTCGTCGGTGGCGATCTCGCGCGTGGCACCATCGCGCTCGACCCTTGCGGTGCGCGGTTGCAGCCGGACGAGCGCGCGGATCGCCTCGCCGGTGCGCCCTTTCGCGCGCGCCTCCATCCAGCGGCCGAACAGGATCAGCACGATGATCACCGCCGCGCTTTCGAAGTAGACATTCGCGGTGCCGAGCGGAAACAGCCAGGGCGCGAAGGCGGCCAGGGTGGAATAGGCGAAGGCGGCAAAGGTGCCGACGGCGACGAGCGAGTTCATGTCCGGCGAGCCGTGCAGGAGCTGGGGAATGCCCTTGGTGTAGAACCTGAGCCCGGGGCCGACGAGGACTGCGAGGGTCAGCGCGAATTCCACGAGCATCATTTGCGGGTGACTGAGGTAGACCATGATCCGGCCATGGAACGGCGGGTAGAGATGCCCGCCCATCTCCATCACGAACACCGGCAGCGTCAGCACGGCGGCGAGGATCGTGAGCCACCCGAGCCGGGTGATCTCGGCATGCTTGCGCGCGGCCAGGTCTTGCCCGTCATGGGCGCGCAGGCTGGCGGTGTAGCCGGTGGCATCGACCGCGGCGATCACCTGGCTGGGGGCGATGGCCCCGGCGGCGATGGTGACGCGGGCGGTATCGGTGGCGAGGTTCACGCTGGCCTCAAGCACACCCGGCGTGGCTTTCAGCGCCTGCTCGATCTTGGCCACGGCGGCGGCATCGGCCAGCCCCTCGACGGCAAGGTCGAGATGGTCCGTCACCACCGGGTAGCCGGCCTTGGCGAGCGCTTCGGCGGCGCGGGCGACATCTTCTGGCGAAGACACCGAGATGCGGGCGTTCTCGCTCGCAAGGTTGACGCTTTTCCCAGCGACGAACGGGAGTGTGTCGAGCGCGCGCTCGACCTTGCCGACGCAGACCGCGCAGGTCATGCCTTCGACTTGCAGGGTCATGTCTGTCATCACGCGCGTCCTTGTGCTGTTCGCTGTCTAGGTAAGGTCTGTCGCCCTGCCGGGGTCAAGGATTTGGCGGAGCATCACGGGAAATTGTCATTGACCGCGGCCGGCTCTCCCCCCTAGCTGACGGGTGAAGAAGGAGATAGACATGCCCCGTTTTTCCGTTCCCGAGATGAGTTGCGGCCATTGCAAGGCCACGATCGAAACCGCCCTGCTCGAGGCAGATGCCGGCGCCGAGCTGAGCTTCGACATGACGGCGCGCGAGGTCGAGGTGGATAGCACGCTCGACGCCGACGAGGTGATCGCGACGATGAAAGAAGCGGGCTACGAGGCCAGCGCGCTCGGCTGAACCCTTTTCCCTGTTTGCGCCATGCACTAGGGTCACCCGGCGTCTTGTCCGGCGGCAATGGCGCGTCGTGCGGGTTTCGCCCCATGGCGGTGCAAATTTGAGGGAGGCAGCCCTTGGCGTCTCGTCCCGGTCTGGCCCTGGCCTTCTACCTTGCGGTTCAGAATCTGCGCGGGCGCGCCCGTGCCGAGCGGCGGTTGCGGCGCGAGACGGCGGCCGGGCGCGAATCTGGCGAGCGCGGACCGGAACGGCTCGGCGCCACCAGTGTGCCGCGCCCGGATGGGCTGTTGGTCTGGTTCCACGTTGGCAGCGAGGCCGAGGCGCTGGGCATCCCCGAGCTGATCGACCGGTTGCGCGAGGACCACGAGGATCTCGCCGTTCTGATCACCACGGCGCGCTATGGCCCCGACGAGCTGCTCGCAGCGCGCCTGCCGCGTGACGCGGTGGTGCAATACGCGCCCTATGGCACCGGCCCCGGCGTGGCCGCATTTCTCGATCATTGGCGGCCCGACGTGGCGATCTGGGCCGACAACCGGCTGGAACCAGCGCTGATCGAGGCCACGTACCGGGCCGGGATCACGCAGTTTCTGATCGACGCGCGGGTGCCGGAACGGCCCGGCTGGCGCTGGCTGCCGGGATTGCGCCGGGCGCTTCTCAAACGGTTCGCCCATGTGCTCGCCGGGGACGAACGCTCGGCGGCGGGGCTCAGATCGCTCGGCGTCGCCGAAGACAGGATCGAGGCGATGGGGTTTCTGCAAGAGGGGACCGCGCCTTTGCCCTGCAGCCAGGCCGAGCGCGACACGCTGGCCGAAACGCTCGCCGCGCGCCCGGTGTGGCTTGCCGCCGGGGCGACCGGCGGCGAGGTGCAGATGGTGATCGACGCCCATCGCCAGGCGATGCGCCGCGCGCATCGGCTGCTGTTGGTGCTGGTGCCGGAGGATTTCGAGGATGGGCCGGCGCTGGCCGAGCGGCTCGAGGCGGACGGCTGGGTGGTCGGCCTGCGCTCGCGCGATGACGAGCCGGAGCCGGATGTCGAGGTGTTTGTTGCCGATCTGTCGGACGAGCTGGGCCTGTGGTACCGGCTTTCGCCGGTTTCCCTGATGGGCGGCACGCTCGCCGGTGAGGGCCAGGCGCGCAACCCGTTCGAGGCCGCCGCGCTGGGCTCGGCGGTGCTGTTCGGCCCGCACATGGGGTTGTGGCGCGAAAGCTACGAGCGGTTGCGCGAGGCCGGCGCGGCACGGGCGGTGTCGGATACCGAGAGCCTGACGCGCGCGGTCGATTTCCTGCTGTCGCCCGACAAGGTGGCCGAGATGGCCGCCGCCGCCTGGGAGGTGACCACATCGGGCGCGGAGGCGACCGACCGGATTGTCGAGTTGGCGCTCGCCGCGCTCGCCGCCCGCGAGGTGTGAGCATGGCGCCCCGGTTCTGGTATCGCCCGCCCGGTCCGCTGTTACGGCTGATCGGGCCGCTTGCGCCCGGCCGTGCGCGCGCTGGTGGGGCGCAAAAGCCCATGCCGGTGCCGGTGATCGCGGTGGGCAGCCTTTCGCTGGGCGGCACCGGCAAGACGCCGACGGTGATCGCCATTGCCCAGCGGCTGGCGATGCGCGGGCGGCGCGCCCACGTCGTCACCACCGGGCCGGGCGCGCCGCTGCTGGTCGATGAGCGGGTGCACGATCCGGCCGAGGTGGGCGATGAGCCGCTGCTGATCGCCGCCTTCGCGCCGACCTGGATCGCCGCCGACCCGGCCGAAGGCATCGGCGCGGCGGCGCGGGCTGGGGCTGACGTGGTGGTGCTCGATGGGGGCGTGCCGGACGTGGCGGTCGAGGTGCAGGCGCGGATCGTGGTCGAAGATGCGGTGCGTGGATTGGGAAACGGGCTGGCCTGGCCGCTTGGACCGCTCAAACGCCGGATCGCGGAGGGGCTCGCCGGTGCGGACCTCGTGATCGCGATCGGTCCGGGTGCTGCGCAGCAGAAGTTTGCCGCCGATTGGGGCGCGGCGCTGCCGTGCCCGGTCGCGCCGGCCCGTCTCGCGCCGCTTGAGACCGGGATGGACTGGGCCGGGCTCGATGTGGTGGCCTTTGCCGGGATCGGCGCGCCGGAGCGGTTTTTCGCCACGCTCAGGAGCCTCGGGGCGAACCTTCTGCGGGCGCAGGCGCTGAGCGATCACCAGGAGCTGACCCCGGCGCTGATGGCGCGGCTGGAGAATGAGGCGAAAACGGCCCATGCGCAGCTCGTCACCACCGAGAAAGACGCGGTGCGCCTGCCGCGCGCCTTCCGCCAGAAGGTGGTGAGCCTGCCGGTCCGGCTTGAACTTGACGATTGGGCGGCGCTCGACGCGCTGCTCGGTTAGCCGTCGGCCAGCTTGGCGTCGATGATCTCTTTCAACGCCTCGTAGGACATGTTGGAATATTTCTCGCCGTCGATCACCAGGCTGGGCGTGGCGTTGATCCCGTCTGCCTCGGCATGGGTCTGGAAGGTCGCGCCGAGTCTGGTTTCCATCTCTTTGTCGTTGAGGCAGGTGTTGATCTGCTCTTCGGACAAACCGGCGGTCTTGCCGAGCGTGGTGAGATTGGCGACGACTTCTTCAGGCTCGCCGGTGCCGATCCAGTCTTCCTGCTGCGCGTAGAGCATGCCGGAAATCCCGAAGTAGCGCATCTCGCCGCCGCAATTGGCAAGCAGGCCGGCCCAGAGGCCGAAACGGTCGAAATAGACCTCGCGGTGAATGAACTGGACCTTGCCGGTATCGACATACTCGGCCTTCAGCTTCTTGAACTGGTCTTCGTGGAAATTCGCGCAATGCGGGCAGGTGTAGGAGGCGTATTCGATCACCGTGACCGGCGCGGCCGGATCGCCGAGGATCACGTCCGGCACCAGCTCGATCTCGGTCACCGCGGTGGTGCCGGTATCCTCCTGCGCGATGGCGGCGGTGACGACGGCATCGCTTGCGGGACGGCCGAGATACCAGGCGCCCCCGGCAACGATGAGGATCAGGGCAGCGAGAGCAGGCAAGAGGCGGGTCATGTGTTTCCCTTTCGGTCAGCCGGGGGTTTCTGGCGGGATAGGACGTTTTGGGCCAGCGCTTCAAGAGCGTCGCGCAGATTTTCATCGTGGATGCCTGCCGCGGTATCATGCGCGCGGGCTTCAATCTCGGGGTCCGGTCGCGCGGCGGCGGGCTTGGCCGGGCGGGTGAACTGGGCCTGCCCTTCGGCAAACCCGGTGGGCGCGGTCTGCGTCACGCGCACGCGCGAGATCGCGCCATAGCCATAGGTGGCGTTCACCTTCTCGCGGATGCGCTCTTTCTGCATTTCGAGCATCGGCGCCTGGGCGCCGGTGGTCAGCAGCACCAGCGTGGCGCCCAGCCCGCCGGAGCGCCCGTAAGTCACTTCGACCGGCCGCGCGATGGCGGCGATGTCCGGCCCGGCGATCTCGTCCCAATGGGTGAGCAGGCGGGTGACGGCAAATCCCCGCGCCTCGCCCACCTTGCGGATGCGCGTGGTGAGCAGGTTCGAGGTGCGCTCGAACCCACGCATGCGCCGGCCGGGTTTTTCGGTGCCTGTCTTGGTCACTGGCCTATTCATCCGTTTGAGGGATACTACGGCGAACGGATCGACCACGCCACTTCAAAGGATCAAGGGAGGATAACACATGCGTGACGCGGGCGCGATGGCGGTGGATTTGCTCGGGTGGTATGACCGCCACGCCCGCGATCTGCCCTGGCGCGTCGGGCCCGGCGCGCGCGCGGCCCGGGTGGTGCCAGACCCGTACGCGGTCTGGCTCTCCGAGATCATGCTGCAACAGACGACGGTGGCCGCGGTGCGCGGCTATTTCACCCGGTTCCTCACGCTCTGGCCCGATGTCGCCGCGCTGGCGGCGGCCGAGGATGCGCGGGTGATGGGCGAATGGGCCGGGCTTGGCTACTACGCCCGCGCCCGCAACCTGCTCAAATGTGCGCGCATGGTGGCGGGCGAGATGGGCGGGGTGTTTCCCGATACAGCCGAGGGTCTGCGCGCGCTGCCGGGGATCGGGCCTTACACCGCCGGCGCGATCGCCGCGATCGCCTTCGACCGGGCCGAGCCGGTGGTCGATGGCAATGTCGAGCGGGTGATGGCGCGGTTGTTCGCGATTGAAACTCCGCTGCCGGGGGCGAAGCCAGATCTGCGCGCGAAGGCGGCGGCGATGACACCTGCACGCCGGCCCGGCGATTATGCCCAGGCGGTGATGGACCTTGGCGCGACGATCTGCACGCCAAAGAGCCCCGCCTGCGGCCTTTGCCCATGGAACAGAGACTGTTTGGCGCGGATCGGCGGGATTGCCGCTGATCTGCCGGCGCGCGCGGCGAAAAAGCCTAAGCCGGTGCGCCAGGGGATCGCCTATATCGGCCGGCGCGCGGATGGCGCCTGGCTGGTCGAGACCCGGCCGGAAACCGGGCTGCTCGGTGGCATGCTCGGCTGGCCGGGCGGGGACTGGGGCGAGGTGGCGCAAGACCTGCCGCCGGTGCCCGCCAGCTGGCGCGACCTGGGGGCGGAGGTGCGCCACACCTTCACCCATTTCCACCTGCGCCTCGCGGTGCGGGTGGCGCATCTGCCCGGCGATTGCACCCCGGAGCGCGGGGATTTCGCCGCGTCGCTGCGCCCGTCAGATCTGCCTACGGTGATGCGCAAGGCGTTCGACCTGGCGCGCCCCGCCCTCGACGCGCCTGAGGGATCCGGCCGCACCCGTTGAGCACGCGCGCGCGCCATCGTAAGGTGGCGTAGGGTTTCGAAAGGTCTTGCCATGGGTTCCGCGTCCGAGGTTGCCAGTTTCCGCCATGCGGTGCCGTACTGGGTGTCGCTCCTGCTCGTGCCGCTGGTGCTGCTCTCGGCGCGCCATGGCGGCTGGGCGCTGCTGTTGCCGCCCGCCGGGGCGTGGTGGCTCTACACCGCGCTCGACGCGATGCTGGGCCGCAACACCGACAACCCGGATGTCGAGACCCGTGACGCCGATCTGATCTGGTACAAGCTCATCACCTGGATCTGGCTGCCGATCCAGCTGGTGCTGATCTACGGCACGATCTGGTACGTGACCCACAGCGCCCATCTTAGCGGCTGGGAAAAGCTTGGCGTGTTTTTCGGCGTCGGCGTGCTCACGGGCTCGGTCGGGATCGTCTATGCGCACGAGTTGCTGCACCAGTCCGACAGGTTCGAGCGCTGGCTCGCCGACCTCCTGCTCGCCACCGTGCTCTACTCGCATTTCCGCACCGAGCACCTGCTGGTGCATCACCCCTGGGTGGGCACCCGGCGCGACGGCGTGACGGCGCGCTATAACGAGGGGTTTCACCGCTATTTCGTCCGCGTGGTCGCCACCGGTATCCCGTCTGCGTGGAACGCCGAAACCGCGATGCTGCGCCGGCGCGATCTGTCGCCGTTCGACGGCGCCAACCCGTTCTGGCGCTACTGGGCGTTGCAGGGGTCCGCGGCGCTTCTGGCACTGATGATTGGCGGCTGGGAGGGGCTGGGGCTGTTTGTCTTCCAGGCCGTCGTGGCGATCTGGCAACTGGAGCTGACCAACTACGTCGAGCACTATGGGCTCACGCGGAAATACCTTGGCGATGGCAAGTACGAGCCGGTGCGCCCGCATCACAGCTGGAACGCGGACCATATGGCGACGAGCTGGCAGTTCATCAATCTGCAGCGCCACTCGGACCACCACTACAAGCCGGCCCGCCGCTACCCGCTGTTGCAGACCTACCCGGACGCGCAAGCGCCGCAACTGCCGCTCGGCTATGCGGCGATGGGGATCGCGGCGATGATCCCGCCGCTGTGGCGCCGGGTGATGAACCCGAAAGTGCGCCAGTGGCGGCGCGATCATTACCCCGAGATCGAGGATTGGATGCCCTACCGGCGCGGCGCGTTTCCCAAGCCGGAGATCCGGTAAAAAAAGGCCCCGCCACGAGGGCGGGGCTTGAAGTTGGTGCCGTGGCGGCTTGGCCACAGGCACAGGCGGTACATCGTGCGCGGGGTGTCCCGCGAATTCTCTGGGTCAGCTCATCTCGGCGCGCACTTGCTGGCGCAGCACGTCGATCGACACGGTCTTGCCCTCGCGCTTGAAGTGCCAGTAGGTCCAGCCGTTGCAGGAGGGCGCGTGCTCGAGCGCGGCGCCGACCTGGTGGATCGACCCCCGGGCCTCGCCGGCGATCAACGTGCCGTCGGCGCGCACCTTGGCGATCTGTCCGCGCGGACTGGTCAGCACCTCGCCGGGGCGCAGCATGCCGCGTTCGACCAACTGGCCGAAAGGCACGCGCGGTTCGGCGCGCTTCGAGGTCGAGACGGTGAGCGCCTCGCGGTCGAACTTGCGGATCCGCGCCAGCCGCTTTTCGGCGGCCTCGCGGTAGGCCTCTTCGCGCTCGATGCCGATGTAGTCGCGGCCCATCATCTTGGCCACCGCGCCGGTGGTGCCGGTACCGAAGAACGGATCGAGCACCACGTCGCCGGTATTGGTCGTGCCAAGGATCACGCGATGCAGCAGGGACTCGGGCTTCTGCGTCGGGTGAGCCTTGTCGCCGTTGTCGTCCTTCAGCCGCTCGTGGCCGGTGCAGATCGGCAGCACCCAGTCCGAGCGCATCTGGATGCCCTCGTTCAGCGCCTTCAGCGCCTCGTAGTTGAAGGTGTATTTGCTGTCTTCGCTCTTCGAGGCCCAGATCAGCGTTTCGTGCGCGTTGGTCAGGCGCTTGCCACGGAAATTCGGCATCGGGTTCGATTTGCGCCAGACCACGTCGTTGAGAATCCAGTAGCCTTGATTTTGCAGCTCCGCGCCCATGCGAAACACGTTGTGATACGAGCCGATCACCCAGATCGCGCCATTGGGCTTGAGCAGCCGGCGGGCGGCGGCGAGCCAGTCGCGGGTGAAGCTGTCATAAGACTTGAACGAGGCGAACTGGTCCCAGTGGTCATCGACGGCATCGACCTTGGAATTATCGGGCCGGTGCAGATCGCCCTTGAGCTGGAGATTGTAGGGGGGGTCGGCAAAGATCAGATCAACGGAGGCTTCCGGGAGGGAATTCATCACCTCGATCGAGTCACCGGAAAGGATTTGATTGAGCGGCAGGTCTGGTGCCGCCGCGGCCGTTTTCTTCGTCATTGCTCTGCCTCTGTCCCCGGCACGTTTTTGTGCTCGTTTGTTGGACACAGGATGAGTCAAAGGTGATTCGGCGTCAAATTCTTTTTTGAATCAAGGGTTTATGATTTTTCTTGATACAAGATATTGTGCACCGGTTTGAACGAACGCCTATGGTGTGGGGTGACCCCAAGACTTTGAAGCGCCGAAATGTGGCTTTTTGATGGATATCCGGCGTTTTGCTCCCAGCCGTAGCCGGGGTGCTGTTGCGCCAGGTCCACCATGATCCGGTCGCGGGTGACTTTCGCCACGATCGACGCGGCGGCAATCGAGAGCGAGCGGGCGTCGCCCTTGACGATCGGTTCGCCGGCCAGGCGCAGCCCCCGCGGCAGCAGGTTGCCGTCGATCAGCGCGTGGTCCGGCTGCGGGGTCAGCCCGGCAATTGCACGCTCCATCGCCAGGTGCGAGGCGCGCAGGATGTTGATCTCGTCGATTTCTTCCACGCTGGCATGGGCCACCGACACCTCGGCCACCGCCAGGATCGCGCCATACAAGGCGGCGCGGCGTTTCGCGCTCAGCTTCTTGGAATCGTTCAGCCCTTCGGGGATGCGGGCGGGATCAAGCACCACGGCAGCGGCGGTGACGGGGCCGGCGAGCGGGCCGCGCCCGACCTCGTCGACGCCGGCCACGCGGGTGGCGCCGGCGGCATACGCGGCGGTCTCGAAAGAAAAGTCGGGTATGGGGTTATCCATGCCGCTTGGGTCGCCGATGCGACCGTGCGGTGCAAGCAAAAAGGGCGGGGGGCCGGGAAGCCCACCCGCCCACGCGACACGCGGCGAAACCTGCGACCGCCACGTGCCAGCACACGGGGGCCTACTAACGCCGCCCCCAAACCGGACGATTGCGATCATCTTCGACCTCGCCGCTGGTGTAGCCGAAGCGGGCGAGGCAGGTTGCATCGTAGGCGCGCACCCTGCGACCCCCCCAGGACTCGATCCGTTCCTCGCAGCGGTCGGGCAGGTATGCCGCGTAGCGGAAATTGCGGTTGAGGCATTGGCTGACGTAGTAGCTGCCCCGGTCGCGCCCGTGCGTCACGGTGAACTCGCAATCCTCGGGCAGGATCTTGCGCGGATCGGTGCGCGGGATATCACGGCCCCGCCCCGGGCGCGGCATGCCGGGGCGCGGATCGCGCGGGGAATGGGCGCGGGGGGCGTCGGCGCGGCGCGGAGCGTCATCGCGCCCGGAGGTGGCGGCCGAAGCGATCACCCCGGCGGTCAGCAGCGCGAAGAACGAGGCGGCGGCGATGGCGCCGACGGCCTCGTCGTTGCCCGCCTGGGCGGGGGCGGCCGTAAGCGGGGTGAACGCGAGCGCGGCGGCAAGCGTGGCCGCCATCGCCGAACGCGCGGGGGTTTTGAACCGGTTGAGGGTCATGTCATGTCCTTTCTTGTGGTCGTCCTGGCCGGCGCGGTGCCGGGATGGAGATCGAGGTGAGACAAGGTTGGGCCAGGGCGCGCCGGACAAACAATAACGCCGGGCGGATATCGGATATCAGCCCCCGGCGGGGCGGTTTGATATTGAATATCCAGCCCCCTGCGCGCAGGTTGACCGCCATGACACGCGCTCTCGCCATACTCGGGGTTACCGCCCTGCTCAGCCTCGCCGCCCTGCCGGCCGCAGCCGAGTGCTATGCCGACTACAAGGCCAAGCGCGACGATCCCCTGCGGCTGCACTATGGTGTGATCGCGCTGCCCGACGCGGTGTGCGACAGCCGCGCGGCGGCGGCCGAGGCGATAGCGGCGCGGATCGGCGTGGACGGCTGGACCCTGCTCGCTGTCGTGTCGATCTTCGACGCGGCCGGGCTCAACGACGCAAAAAGGAGAGAGGGTGCGGGAGACTACTACCTCCGTTACTGAAGCGCGCGTCGCGGGCAACCGTGTCGTGCTGATCGGGATCGCGGCAGTGGTCGCGATCCTCGCGCTTGCGGCCGTTTTCCTGTTTCTCAACCTGCCCGACGCCAACGCCTTCAACGCGAGGGTCGAGCGGATCTTCGTCGAGAATGACCTGACCCGCGAGGCCGAGATCAAACTGCTCGAGATCCTCGCGCAATCGGGCACCGCCTTTTCCGATACGCTGATCAGCTACCGGGTGGTGATCTTCGTGCTGATGCTGTTTGCCACCGGCCTTCTGGTGGCCGCGCTCGTCTTCGTGCTCACGATCATCGCCCTCAACCGGCGGATGGGCGAGATCGAGCGGGCCGGCATCCAGGTGAATTCGCTGATCATCAGCCGGGCCGACCGCACCGTCTATCTCAACAACATGGAGTTCAGCCTGACCGAGGCGGCGATCGAGACGTTGGCGGTGCTGGCCGAAGCGCGGATGGACGATGACGTGCTCACCGGCGCGGAGCTCGAAGGCGTGATCTCGGGGCGCAACGCGGCCGATTGCGACGAAGCGGCGGGGGCGACACGGATCAAGCGGCTGCGTGATGCGCTGGGCAATCAGCTGATGGCCGAGCTGCTGGTACGCACGATTGCCCGGCGCGGCTACATGCTGTCGATCGACAAGGACGTGATCCGGATGATTTGAGCCGGGACAGTCGGGGCGGATTCTGTGCCCGGCAACTCGATCCTTTGGGGGAAACCTATCGAAATGAAATGCAGTGTAATAACTTGAATTTACTTTGGAAAACAGGAACTCTAGAACTCTAGAACTCTAGAACTCTAGAACTCTAGAACTCT
>SWCD01021307.1_pt1 | contig 84258 bp, 82 predicted proteins | sample 4693011 | NCBI WGS metagenome assembly SWCD01 (sample SAMN10267278, study PRJNA491770) | bioreactor metagenome | isolation source: DHS bioreactor inoculated with marine | place: Japan: Omine Ridge, Nankai Trough | reverse complement strand
GTAACACACAAACAGCAGTTCAGAACCTGGCAACAGGCCAAACATTAACCGACACATTCACTATCAGTACAGTCGATAGTACCAGCCACACCGTGAGGATCACGATCCGTGGCGCTGACGAAGGCAACCAGCCTGCTGTTATCAGCGGCACTAGCACCGGCAACGTCACCAAGGATGTCGATCCCGATGGTGACAACCTGCTGGAGACGAGCGGCAAACTCAACGTCACTGATAGCGATGCCGGTGAAGCCGCCTTTGTTACCGGAACCCGTAGCGGGAAATATGGCAGCCTTGCTGCTATCGATGCTGCCGGTAACTGGCATTATACGGCCAGCAATACGCACACGGCGATCCAGAACCTGGCAACAGGCCAAACATTAACCGAAACATTCACTGCCAGGACTGTCGACGGCACCACCCACACCGTGAGCATCACGATCCGTGGCGCTGACGAAGGCAACCAGCCTGCCGTCATCAGCGGCACTAGCACGGGTAGCGTCACCGAGGATGTCGATCCCGATAGTGATAACCTTTTAGAAGTTAGCGGTAAACTGAACGTCACTGATAGCAATGCCGGTGAGGATAACTTTGTCGCCGGAAGCCGCAACGGTGACTACGGTAGCCTCATGATCGATACCGCCGGGAACTGGAGCTATGCCGCCAGCAACACGCAGGCGGCGATTCAGAACCTGGCAGATGGCCAGACAGTGAGCGATAGCCTGGTCGTCAACAGTGTTGATGGCACAGAGCATACCGTCGTCATCGCGATCCGTGGTGCCGACGAAGCCAGCACAACGGCCGAGGTGACTCTATCCTGGACCGCACCGGCTGAACGTGAGGACAACAGCGCCCTATCTCTGTCAGCGATTGCTGGTTACAGGATATATTATGGTGCCTCCCAGGGTCAGTATTCAGACAACGTGACCATCAATGATAGCTCTGCTACTGATTACACGTTTGCAGACCTGCCTGCTGGCACCTACTATTTTGTTGTCACCACCATCGATACTGACGGACTTGAGAGCCAGTATTCAGATCCCGTATCATTATCCTTATAGGCAATTGAAGAACCCTGCAGAGACGTACATAGGCAAGTCTCTGCAGGGTCATTTATGCCGGAATTAAAATTTCCGTTAGCGCTTATTAACAGGGCACGCCTTCCGTGTTGATCTGAAAAAAATTTAAACTATATAGAGAACTGTAGAAGTAAAAAAATCAGCAAGGTTAGCGATTCAGCGGTAGAATACGCCGCATGCTCAACACCTTTTACTCTTACAGAAATAGCACAATTACATGTCAGCTGAAGACGAAATCACTATACCCACAAACTTTATTCGCAACATTATCCAGGACGACCTGAAGACGGGCAAACACAAATCTATACAGACTCGTTTCCCACCCGAACCAAACGGTTACCTGCACATCGGTCACGCCAAATCGATCTGCCTGAATTTTGGTGTTGCAGAAGACTTCAAAGGTAAATGCAACCTGCGCTTCGATGATACCAACCCGGAAAAAGAAGACATCGAATACGTCAATGCCATCATGGAAGACGTCAAGTGGCTGGGATTCGAATGGAGTGGTCTATATCACGCTTCTGATTATTTCCAGCAGTTATACGATTATGCCGTCGACCTGATAAAACAGGACAAAGCCTACGTCGACTCCCTCAGCGCTGAACAGATACGTGAATATCGCGGCAGCCTCACCGAAGCCGGCAAAGAGAGTCCAGACCGTAACCGCAGTATCGAGGAAAACCTCGACCTGTTCGCGCGCATGCGAGCCGGTGAATTCGAAGACGGCAAATACCTGCTGCGCGCAAAGATCGATATGGCTTCACCCAATATCAATATGCGCGACCCGGCCCTTTACCGTATCAAGAAAGCCCACCATCAGCGCACTGGCGATGAGTGGCCGATCTACCCGATGTATGATTACACGCACTGTATCTCCGACGCACTGGAAAACATCACACATTCATTATGTACACTGGAGTTCGAAGACCATCGCCCGCTGTATGACTGGGTACTGGACGAAGTAAAAACGCCCTGCCATCCACGTCAAATCGAATTTGCACGTCTTGAACTGAAATACACTGTTACCAGCAAACGTAAACTCAACCAGCTGGTAACAGACAAGCACGTCGATGGCTGGGACGACCCGCGCATGCCGACTATCTCAGGTCTCCGTCGCCGCGGTTACACACCGGCTTCCATCCGTGATTTCTGCGATCGTATCGGTGTGACCAAGAAAGACAGTTTTATCGAGATAGCAGTGCTGGAGAACAGCATCCGCGAAGACCTGAACGAGCACGCCATCCGTGTCATGGGCGTTTTGAACCCGCTGAAAGTCACTATCGAAAATTATCCGGACGGCGAGAGCGAAGAACTCACGGCAAAAAACCATCCACAAAAAGAAGAGATGGGGACACGCAAGATCAGCTTCTCTAAAGTCATCTATATCGAACGTGATGATTTCCTGGAAGACGCACCGAAGAAGTTTTTCCGCCTCTCGGTCGGACGTGAAGTCCGCCTGCGATATGCCTATTACATCACCTGCACCGATATCGTAAAAGACGAGAACGGCGAGATAATCGAGCTGATATGTACTTATGACCCTGAGACCAGAGGAGGGTCCTCACCTGACGGTAGAAAAGTAAAAGGTACCATCCACTGGGTTTCCGCTGAACATGGCGTCGATGCCACCATCAACCTGTACGACAGGATGTTCACCCACCCTAACCCGGCATCAACTGAAAACTTTATCGAACATCTGAACCCGGAATCGTTGAAAGTACTGAGTCACTGTAAACTCGAGCCCGCACTGGCAGAAGCCAGCCCGGACCTGCATTACCAGTTTGAACGCACTGGTTATTTTGTCAGAGACAATCATGCGAAAGACTTGAGTTTTAATCGCACGGTAACATTGCGTGATACCTGGGCGAAAATCGACAAACAAAACCAGTAGAATCGATCTTTCTCACACTGTACTCAACAGAAAAAATAAGAAGCTCACTATCCGTTGTCGCTGAAAATATTTCTGCGGCCAATCAGACACAGATCAAGCGCTTACTGCATTATCGCGCTTACAATGTCATTGAAGCCATGTTGCAGAGGGTGTTTTGATGCGCACTTTCATTCTTCTAACACTGTTGCTTGTCAGCTTGCCTGTGCTTGCACACCCGCACCAGCAGTCAGAGGTTGACAATAGGATATGCGCGCCGTTTCGCGGCGGTATCGTCGATCCCACTATCGTCAACTCGATGTTGCAGGCCAGCAAAGAAGGCCGTCTGTACCGCATACAACCAAAGAACTCCAAGGTAGGATTTTGTGTCAATAGCGCAGTGGGGCGTGTCGAAGCTCGCTTCAAAGGAGTCCAGGGCGGACTGGCACTTCGCAAGGAGGTATGGGGAGACAAATCCCAGATGCTGGTAATGGTCGATACCAACTCCCTGTCCATGGAAAAAGATTATCTCCAGAATATGCTGAAGAGTGAATTCTTCCTGGACACCTACACCTATTCGAAAATCCTTTTCGTCAGCACCAGGCTGTGGTGGCGAAATCCTAACAATGCGTTTCTCGAAGGCAACCTGACCATGCATGGTGTCACAAAGCCGATATATTTCAACGTTCAAATCGCAACCATAGCCAACCAGGATCCTGACAGTGTCGCCGATATCGTGGTTACCGCAAAATCGTTCATCAAGCGTTCGGATTTCGATATGGATAACCTGACACTACTGGTGAGCGATTCAGTCGAACTATGTATGCGCATTGAAGCAACACTTTTCAAGAAGTAACAATATTACGCGAATTGCCAATATTGATACCTCTTACTTGCCAAGGATAAAGCAGGCCATAAAGTCCAGATATCAGTATTATCCTACACAATGTTCCATACATGTCTGACAGTAACCAGTATCAACTAATAAACATATCATTAGAATGGTTGCTACTGCTGTGTGCTTGGCAGCAGATAAATGAGAACATAATGGAGAACACCAAGATGGATATTATTAAATTTATTTTCAACGAACTCAGCTGTTTCATGAAATCAGCTTTTGACATCACCCTGCAGAAAATCTCATCAATTTTTCATAGCAACAAGTCCAGGCTATAGAAAGATCATATCGTTTCTATCAAAACCGTCCTGACCCGGGGATCAGTGTAATTAATTACGCTGACCCCTGGTCTGGCACACGAAAGCGCGGAAAGGTTTCGTTTTTGTCTTCAGTGAAGAGTAACGCATTTCTTTAGCAACTTTTGCCGAACTGTTTAACTCTATACATCGCGTCCGCAGCACGGCTGTTTATTCACCTGATTAATCGTTTATCCATGTTTCACGTTTGAGTGCTCTCACCATATCTGCACCTGTGGCATAGCGTTTTTCCGGTTGTTTATGCATGGCTTTATTGATAATGCGTGTTGCACTGGCAGGAAGATCTGACCTCAGCTCTCTCACCGGGGTGAATTTTTCGTTGGTGATCTTGTATGCCAGGTTCGCCAGGCTATCCGCTTTAAATGGCAGCGTGCCGGTAAGTAACTGATAGAAACTGACACCAAGCGAATAGATGTCCGCGCGACCATCAACATGTGCACCCGTCATCTGTTCCGGCGCCATGTATGAAGGGCTACCCAGGAAACTCCCGGTGCGGGTTTTCACCGAATCTGTAATCCTGGCGATACCGAAATCGGTAATCTTCACCTGCTTATCCTGCGGATCATACATGACATTACCGGGTTTTATATCACGGTGTACGATGTTCTGCCGGTGTGCATAATCCAGTGCTTCAGCAACGACCTTGATTATACGATAGACCTCACGCACCGGCAGCAATGAACCTTCCATAGTGCAGTCTGATAGAGGCACACCGGAAACATAGTCCATCGCAATAAAAGCAAAGTCGACTTCTTCTCCCATGTCATATACGGTTACGATATTGCTGTGACTGAGCCGGCCAGCGGCCTGCGCTTCACGGAAGAAGCGGTTCTTCACGGTGGTGAGTTCTTTCTTTGAGAACTGCGAGTAGTCCAGTGTTTTTATCGCCACCTGACGATTGATCTTGGGATCTTGCCCCAGGTAGACCACACCCATCGCGCCGCGACCAAGTTCTCTCTCGATCTTGTAACGGCCAAACTCCGGCAACTCTATCTGTGAGCGCACCAGTGTTTTCTGCAACTGCCCGGGCGACACGACCTGTGCTTGCGTCGAAGTAAAACCGACGATTGATTTGATACGCTTTTCGATGTCTCTATAATTTTTCTGACGGGTTTTTATCTCGGTATAGATATGTAGCGCCCTGTCATACTGTCTCTTTCGTTCGAAATTCAGGCCGATCTCATACAGATCGGCCAACGCATTCTGATCGTTGTCACATTTGAGCAAACTCGTGATGGCCGTTTCATAATCGCCTTTTTCATACTGGTAATGCCCCAGCTGTAACCAGGCGTCGCATAACTGTTTCATCAGGCTGTCTAACAGGGACTTACCGGAACTATAGACGTAGACCACCAGTTGCCCGACCAGCATCAGCAGCAGGATATTAATCGTCGGCCACCAGATGCCCTTCAGTATCAGCAGAACCGGCTGTACAGAAACAATCCCCATCACCAGGAATGCCCCCAGGAACAGGCCGCTCATCTTCGACATCATAGGTAACAGCAACAGTAGGTAGATCGTGACGATGGCTAACATCGCGGGCTGTAGCCACCAGCTTAGGGACGGTGTGTAATAAGTCGCGTTGACCTGCAGGCTACGCAATGAATCCGCGAGTATCTGAAGCCGGTTAAGATCCTGACCGATAAGCACTATCCTGTCTTTATAATATTCGTTTGGTTTTGAAGCAGCATCCTGAAGCGTCTGCACATCGATACTGGTATGACGTCCGGTCAAGGAAGAAAAATAATTGAACACTTTTCCAGATAGATTTACCGGGATGGTCGATGAACCCAGCTCTATCCTGCCCTCTTCGCTCCAATGCAACTTGCCGCTCTCACTATATCGACTGAATACTGCCAGAGACAGGTCAGGCAATGAAAAACTCCTGCTCTCGTCATACCATATCAGGGGCCGTTTAACTACAACCTGCGGATCGAAAGGATACACCCTGTAAGGCAACTGGGTATTGGTTACCCTGAAGGTCTGCACCTCTGGCAGAAATATCGAAGGTATGTATTGCCGCCAGCCGCCCTGGTACAGCAGGTTTTCTTTATATGGGATGTAATTCTGCTGCTCCGGCACATTGGTATATTGCGTCAGGAAGACATGTTGATGTTCCAGCATCCAGGCCAGTTTGTTACGCTCTCCCTGTGTTGGTCGCCACTGTCGTTCATCGTCTTCGCTTACCGAGGCCGACTCGCCTGGCTTGCTCCTTGATTTCCCGGGCGCCGATTTAGTATTTTTTGATTTAGGCTCTTCTTCATCAATCTGCACGTAGTCCATCTGCGGGAAGTCATCGCTTAGCCAGACGATTTCTGTAGCATCTGACTTTCGAAGTTTGCGCAGGAAAAAACGAAACTCCCTTATGCCTTCAGGCTCCTGCAGGCGTGCTTCATCCAGACGGATGACACGAAAGTCATTCTGCTCCGAACGCACAGGCAACAGGTAACTGGCAAAGCGAAACATCTGGGCATCGAGCCAGCGTATGGTACTGTTCTGTGAAGTCAACATGGTCAGCAGAAAACAGAATACGATAAATATCGAAAAATATAGTCGTCGATGCTGGTTCAATGAGCTGCCTGTTTTCTATTCTGGTTACTGTCAGATGTATCGCCAGTCATGTCCTGAAACGGGATTTGTTAAAGCTGATAACATCTGTCTTTGGTCTGTTTAGTATAGTAGAGAGATACAGTTTTTTAGGGTCATTGCTATAAACAAGGCTATAGCCGTTGTTACCATATCAGGGGTCGATAAGCAGGCGATACTTAGGAGGCTGAAAATGGATTTAGCCTCGATCAGGTGGTTTTATATGCAACGATATGAGATCGATATTTTTTACTCATAGAGCAAGAGCAGATAAAATCTTCATTTTATTTTTTCACAATAAAATCATGTCTTTGTATAATGCTAAATAGTTCTTCCGGACGAATATTTTTTTCAGTACTGACGTTACTGGTAATGACTCCCTGCAGTGTTCTAGCTGAAGAAATAGTAAGTTATAGCTACCTGGAAGCAAATATCGTCACTACCACGGTCAACCTGAATGACTCGACAGACGACATCGAAGGTAATGGCTTTGGTTTCTCGTTGTCTCTAGACATCGACCCGAATTTCGCATTCTCCCTGTCGGTCATCTCAACCACTTTTAAAACATTTCAGGACATCGAAGTCGACAGTGCGAAGAGAACAGATTTAGGTTTGATTGCACATACCACTATCGCGCCGGCAACAGATGTATTCGCACAGGTCGCATTGACAAAAGCAGAAGTGACAGTTGATGACGGCGCTACATCGGGATCTGACAGTGACTATGGCAGCATGTTCGGAGTAGGAATACGGCATAAAGGGCGCAATGGACTTGAACTTGAGCTCGCAGGATCGAACACGGAAGTATTTGATAGCTCGACATTCTCATACCACATGTCAGCCAGGCTTTATTTCAAAAAAGTCTTTTCTGCCGGTTTCGGCTTCATATCCAGTGATGATGCCGACTCATACCTGTTCAATGCTCGCATGGACTTGTAAAAAGTCAGCGAGGTCAGTACATTATCAACGTTTACGGCAGGACGGCTCAATATCCAGCATGGAATCATCAGCAACGCGTGTCCATATCTGCGACTTTGTTATTGTTATTGTTTTCGGGTCATTCTCATCGATGAAATAGATCTTCAGTGCGTTACCCGCATCCAGCCATTCAAGTTCGACTTCAAACTGTTTACCTGCGTGCATATCAGTGATCACAAGAAAACGATTAGCAGTGACATTCGACAGAGAACCGGTATCTACCTGGTAACAGTTCAATCCGGCATCGACTTCATCTCCATCAAAATCATACTCGATGATTGCCCCCTCGCTGGTGACTCTGGTGTAGATAATGTCTGTTTTAGAACCTTTGGTCTCTGAGCTGTCCCACAAACCAACCAGGTCCGATAACTCGACCTGCGTAGGATCAGCTCCTTTCGGTGAACAGGAAACGATTAACACAATTGCTGACAACAATAAGAAATGTTTTACACCGAACATAAAATATCACCCTGTTACTTGATGCTTAACCTGGCAAATTTACGTTTGCCAACCTGAAACACGGCCTCGGTTCCTTTCTCGATCTTCACAGATTTATCAGAAATCTTTTCACCATCAATCTTGGTCGCTCCCTGCTGGATCATGCGCATGGCGTCACTGGTACTGGAACATAAGCCTGCATCCTTGAGCAGGTTAGCAATCGGATAACCACCGTCCGGTGAATCAAAACTTAGCTCCGGTATATCATCAGGAACCCTGTTCTTCGCAAACTGCGCGATGAAGCCTTCACGAGCTGCGACCGCCTCATCTTCATTATGAAAACGTGCGATGATCTCTTCAGCCAGTAAAAACTTGATGTCACGCGGATTCTTACCATCCTGTATTTCCTGTTTAAATCCGTCTATCTCCGACATAGGGCGGAAACTCAATAACTCAAAGTAGCGCCACATCAGATCATCCGAGATAGACATGATCTTGCCAAACATATCTTTCGGCTCATCGGCTATGCCGATATAGTTGTTCAACGATTTCGACATCTTCTGCACACCATCCAGTCCCTCGAGGATCGGCATGGTCAAAACACATTGTGGCCTTTGCCCCGCCTGCTCCTGAAGCTGGCGCCCCATCAGCAGGTTGAATTTCTGGTCGGTGCCGCCGAGTTCAACATCAGCTTGCAGTTCGACGGAATCATGCCCCTGGATCAGCGGATATAAAAACTCGTGGATCGCGATCGACTGCCCGCTCTTGTAACGTTTACTGAAATCATCGCGTTCCAGCATACGTGCTACCGTACTGCTAGCGGCCAGCCTGATCATATCGACACTACTCATATTGCTCATCCAGTCGGAGTTAAACACGACTTTGGTTTTTTCTTTATCCAGAATCTTGAATATCTGCTGCTGGTACGTCTCCGCATTCTGTTCCACATCGTGATGCGTCAATGGCGGTCGAGTTGCCGATTTACCCGTAGGATCGCCTATCATGCCGGTAAAATCGCCGATCAGGAATATAACTTCGTGACCAAGATCCTGGAACTGGCGTAACTTGTTGATCAATACCGTATGTCCCAGGTGCAGATCTGGAGCTGTGGGGTCAAATCCGGCCTTGATACGCAGTGGCCGATCTTCTTTTAATTTGGCAACCAGCTCTTTTTCAACGAGGATTTCATCCGCGCCACGCTGGATTATTTTGAGCTGTTCTTCTATAGATTTCATTCAGTTATCCTGGTCCGGCAATTTGTTATCAGTATTCACATTTCAGGATACCCGGGCACAAAGCCTTCCGGAAACAGATCATACAAAAATACGGCAGATGCCTAGTGTTGTGCTAAAAAGGTGTATAAGATACCTTTGCTTGAACGCTTTCTCAACTACTCCTGCAGGAATATGTAATAAGCATCTAAAATTAATAATATTTTGCCTATATTTTCATTGACCTGACAGTAAATTACTACTACATTCAAACATATATTCCCGACAAAAGAACAAATTCCTATGTCATTGATTAGCCAAGATTTTCGCCTTAACAGACAACAAGCCAGCAAGCGTTTCCCCATCCGTCTGCGCTGGGCCCTGCTTGCCATCGCCGGTGTAGGTATCGGTGCAGTCGTTGCCAGCACCAATACTGAAACAAAAAATGATGAGCTGGTCAGCGATTCGTTACCTACATTCAAAGCTGTCACTAAATCTTCTGAACAGCTGGCACGCGAAAGCTTCTCACTCAGTCTGCCAGAGCTTCAGGCCAGGCAGGAAATACTGGACGATGCCAATAACCTTATCCCGAAACAGTGGAGTGAGTATAAAGTAAAATCTGGCGATAACCTTGCACGTCTTTTCAAACGCGCGAACATTAAACCGCAGCAACTTGATGAATTGATGAAGTCAGGTGAAGACGCCAAAAAACTAACTAAAATTTTCCCGAAAGATATCATCCGTATACTGACTGATGATGAAGGCACATTACAGGCGCTACGTTACGATATAGACCACAAATCCTACCTCATGGTGGAACGTGAAAATGGTACGCTGGTCGCTAAAACATTCAATCACCAGATCGAGACACGCAATGCCCATGCTACAGGAGAGATCGAGTCATCACTTTATCTGGCTGCTCAAAAAGCGGGTATCTCTCAGAACATTATCATGGAACTGGCAAATGTTTTTGGCTGGGATATCGACTTCGCACTTGATATCCGTAAAGGTGACAGCTTCTCTGTATTATACGAAGAACTCTTCCGTAACGGCGAAAAAATATCTGATGGCGATATCATAGCTGCCGAGTTCGTCAATGATGGCAAAACCTATCGCGCAGTACGTTACACCAATCCTCAGACCAATGTCAGCGAGTACTTCACTCCTGACGGCAAGAGCATGAGAAAAGCGTTTTTACGTACACCGGTCAATTTCTCGCGTATCAGCTCTCGCTTTACAGTCAGCCGCTACCACCCGGTACTGCACAAGGTTCGCTCGCATAAGGGCGTAGACTATGCAGCAAAGAGCGGAACACCGATCTATGCTGCCGGTGATGGCAAGGTTATATTCAAAGGTAAAAAAGGTGGTTACGGCAAGGTCATGATCGTACAGCATGGCAGCAAATATACCACTCTTTATGCTCACCTGAAGACGTACAATCGTAAACTTAAGGTTGGCTCAAGAGTAAAACAGGGACAGACCATTGCCTACGTAGGCCAAACCGGCCTGGCAACCGGACCACACCTGCATTATGAGTTCCGTGTTAACGGCGTGCACAGAAATCCTTTAACCGTAAAGCTGCCTGCTTCCCAACCTGTACCAAAGCGTTACATGGCTGATTTCGAATTATCCACCACACCAAAGTTTGCACAGCTTGACCTTCTAGCACGTACTCAGCAGGTCGCACTTGCCGATACCGAAAGCAGTAACTAAACATCTTAATATGATCCATCAGCAGGCCACCATGCCTGCCACGAAACCTGGTCTATAGAGGTTTGATGCAGGGTGCCAGCATGGAGTGCCCCGATGTTATCTCCGAGTATAGAGCTGCAGGCACCACGGTTGGCGGCCATTACCCACACTTGCAGCTGCATTTCATCGAGCAGAATTTCGCATCAAAGACAGCAACAGCATTATCGTCAATATCGGCGGTATATCCAACATGGCGATATTGACGTCTGGCAGTAACTGTCCTCAGTTAGCGAACAAAACACACAGTCGTGACTATATCAAAGACACCTGCCAGCCAGGCGGCAACCTGAAGCCATAATCTGCTTTGCTCGAAGAATGATCGCTTTCTGACCTGGGCTGACCAATTTCCCAGCTGTCTTCTAACTCAGGCTATCTGACTCTAGCGTTCAGATATATCAATGTAGTTACGTAAGTCTTCACCGGTATAGATCTGTGTAGGCCTGAATATGCGGTTATCTGATAACTGCTCTCGCCAGTGTGCCAGCCAGCCAGCAACTCGAGAGATAGCAAAGATCGCTGTGAACTGATCAGGTGCAATCCCCATCTCCGTATAAAGGATACCAGAATAGTAATCGACGTTCGGGTACACACCTTTCGGACCTAGTGCTTCTTCACAAGCTTCTTCCAGTCTAAGTGCTGTCTCAAACTGCTGGCTCAGGTTGCCATGGGTCTCGCCCCACTCCACCATTAGCTTCTGTAGCACTTTTGCCCGAGGGTCCTTGGTCTTATATTCACGATGCCCCATCCCCCAGACGACTTTTTTCTTCTCGAGCTGTTTATCCAGCCAGCTCTGAACATTTTCCGGCCCCCCAATCTCCTGTAGCATATCGACTACCCGCTGATTGGCACCACCATGTAATGGACCAGCAAGTGTACCGATCGCCGCCGCGATTACCAGGAACGGGCTTGCCAGTGTCGAAGCACAAACCATGGCAGCAAATGTGGAAGCGTTGATCGTGTGTTCAGCATGCAGAACCAGGCAGGCATCCATTATTTTCACAGATAACGGGTCTGGCTCCTTACCATTAAGCATATAGAGAAAGTTTGCGGCATGACTGAGGTCATCACGCGGCTCGATAGGGTCATAGCCATGGCGGATGTGCTCCCACATCGCAACAATCGTCGCCATACGTGAAATGATCTTCACCGACATACTGTGAATATAGTCGAGATCATTTCCATCTATACCATCTGAGAGTACTTCCTGGCCACCGTAAAACATACCCAGGCTGGCTATCGCGGTCTGCAGCATTTCCATTGGGTGGCCTGCCGTTGGCAGGTTCTTCATAATAGTACGGATTTTATATTTGAGGCGTCGTTCTTCTCTAAGCTGGCAATCAAAATCATGAAGTTCATGCTGTGTTGGCAAAGTACCGTCGAGTAACAATAACGACGTTTCTTCAAAAGTGCTTTTTTCAGCAAGTTCGGTTATGTCATATCCGCGATAGGCAAGTATGCCTTTCTCGCCATCAATCGACGATATGTTTGATTTTGTTGCTGGAACCCCGGCTAGACCGGGTAGATATTCACTACTCATAAAAACATCCTTTGAAATCAAACCAATAGCTTAACAAGCTATAAAGGTATATTTTAAGATAACAAACAGAAAACATTCATCGAGCCAGGAATGCATGCTGCTTACGGAATCTGTCACAGCCCGTTCGAGCCGTGGTAAGCAAAAAAGCACCCGGCACATAGATTCAGGTGCTTTGTTAAATACGACTGCAAAATGTTAAGGATTAAACTGAGAAAGATGAACCACAACCGCAAGTGGATGTTGCGTTCGGGTTATTCACTACGAATCGAGCGCCTTCCAGACCCTCCAGGTAGTCTACTTCTGATCCGTTCAGGTATTGCATGCTGGTTACATCAACGAGCATAGTAACGCCGTCTTTTTCGATAACAGTATCATCATCATTGACGCTTTCATCGAACGCAAAACCGTACTGAAACCCGGAACATCCACCGCCATCAACTGATACCCGCAGTTTCAGATTCGGATTTTTCTCTTCTTCAACCAGCGCTTTGACTTTTGCTGCCGCCGAATCCGTAAAACCAACGGTCGCATCTTCGATTACTTTTGGTTTGGGTGAAAAATTTATCTGAATATCCATCGAATAATGCCTGTGAAATTATCTACAATATTAGCTAATGCTAAATTAACCCAGTAATTTAGTCAAGTATTCGCTTTAGATATAGTGTCCGGGACAGGAATTTCAATACCGAGCTCACCGAACAGGCCGGAGAGCCTCTTCGGTGAAGCAGTTTTTAGAAATAGCTAGCAATAGGTTAGCTTTGAGTGGCAGCACTCTCATCCAGATGATGGATGTTGGTGTCCTTTTTTTCCTTTTCTTCTTTTGATTCTTTTTTATGCTCGAGTAACTTCTTGGCGTTCTCGTTATGCAACATCTGACCGTTGATCTCTGCACCACTCGCCATCTCCAGCAGGTTGTATTCGACATTGCCCGAGATACGTGCTTTTGATGATAACTCAAGCTTCTCGGATGCATATACATTACCAATGACTTCACCATTGATAACTGCGTAAGCCACATGAACATCACCTTCGACGCAGCCGCGATCACTGATCACCAGCACCGTTCCTTCCGCATTATCCGCTGTTGCCACATTACCCGTAACTTTACCGTCAAGGTGAAGACCACCCTGAAATTTTATATCGCCTGTAATTTCAACACCCTGGCCAACCAACGTATCGATCTTAGATGATTTAATCTTTTTACTACCAAACATATCAAGCTCCCCCGGCGGTCAGATCTGACCACGCAAACTGTTCATCTATGGATTTTATCTTCGCTGTACTCGGCTTCACTTTCACCCGCAGAAAATCAGGGTAGAACGCTTCCGGCAAGTTCATGATACCTTCAAAATTCTGAAAGTACTTAAATCCAAACTTCATCGGCTTTTTTGTATCATTTGAGACTTCTTCCAGTTTCAATGTCACTGGCTGGCCTTTTTTCACGCCTTCGATGGTTACATCGATAGTTCCACGTGCAAACTGGTCATTGCGCCCACGCTGGCTGACCATAATCTTGTACCTGTATCCACCCCCTGCATCCTTGTTCAGCTGTATCGTCTGTATAGCAACACTACGTCCACCCTGCTCAGGTGACACGATACTCTTGTAGAATGAGAGCTCCTTTTTAAGCTTCAGCACTTCGCTCTGAGCCTGTGTTAATGATTCTTTCAATTGCACTGAGGCATCATCGTCAATAAGATTGTTACGCTTAAGCATAGTCGCTTGTCGGCTACTTTCAACAATTTCGGCCTGCGCTTCGTCTAATTGTGACTGTAACTGCTCGATATAAGCATCTGCGTCCGCACTGTCATATCCAGCGGTACTTCGACCATATTCAAAAGAAAGCCATAGAGATGACAAAACGATACAGATGATCACCAACAGGCTAAGTATCCACAGGTATGGCCGCTGAATAGCAATAACGGAATGAGTCAGTAGAGGTTTCATGCAAATCTTCTCCTGGTCATCATGGTAATAATGCAACCTGGTTCAAGCCCAGTGATTCTTCAAATTCAAACATGATATTCATATTCTGTATAGCCTGTCCCGCAGCCCCTTTCACCAGGTTGTCGATTACTGATGAGACCACCACTGTACCGCCATCCTGAGGCTTGAACACAGAGATTCGGCAGGTGTTTGCGCCTTTCACCGAACGTGTTTCCGGCATAGCGCCAATGGGTAATACGTCAACAAATGGCTCATCCGAAAAACGTTTGACATACAGCTGGTGCAGATCAGCAACTGACAGGGAAACGTCTTTCAAGGTGGCATACAGGCTGCTCTCTATGCCACGGATCATCGGCACAAGGTGAGGCACAAAAGTAAGACCGACATCATGCTCAGCCACAGCCGCAAGCGTCTGCCTGATCTCTGGCAGATGGCGGTGACCGTTGACCGCGTAAGGCTTGAAACTTTCTGAGGACTCAGCCTGTAATGTCGCGACACTGGCTCCCCGGCCAGCGCCACTGACCCCTGATTTTGCATCTGCGATCAGGTGCTGATCATCAACCAATACATTTTCAATGAGTGGCAGAAATCCTAGCGCAGTCGCTGTCGGATAGCAGCCCGGGTTAGCTACTACTACGGCGTTTTTGATATCGGTTCGATTTATCTCCGGCAGGCCATAAACTGCTTCGGCCAGAACATCGACACAGGCGTGATCCATGCCATACCACTGCTTCCAGACTGCCGCATCTTTCAGCCTGAAATCAGCAGCCAGGTCGATAACACGTACCCCATTTTCGACCAGTTCTGGCACCATCTTCATCGCAGTGCCGTTAGGTGTCGCAAAGAATACCACGTCACATGATACCAGGGTCTCGACAGCAGGCTCTGTGAAGCAGATGTCAGTAAAACCGCGAAGATTTGAGAATAGATCCGCTATCGGCATTCCTGATTCGGAACGTGATGTTACATATTTCAACTCCACCTGGGGATGCGTAACCAGCAACCGCAGTAACTCAGCACCGGTATAACCAGTACCGCCAACAACACCAACCTCTAACATCTCTTCTTACCCACTTTTACTACCTTCTTCATCACTTTGATCAATTTATATTTCAGTTTTATATAAAGCGCGTTAACATGCACTGACTGTTCAGATTTTCTGAGTTCTAATTAAGTGTATTTTAGACGGACTTCTTATGTTATGGGTTAAAGCCTTCCATATAATTTTCATGGTGACCTGGTTTGCCGGATTATTCTACCTGCCACGCCTTTATGTCTATCACGCCGATGCTAAAGATGAAGCCAGCAACCATCGTTTTAAGATCATGGAGAGAAAGCTGTTCTATGGCATTACCACACCCGGCGGAATCATAACCATCATCCTCGGATTCTGGCTCATTCATCTGATGGGTTACGGTGTACTGTCACTATTCTGGCTGCAGGCCAAACTGGTGCTTGTCACCATACTGGTGATATACCATATATACTGCGGAAAATTACTCATCGACTTCAAACATGATAACAATCGGCACAGCCACGTATGGTACCGCTGGTTTAACGAGCTCCCGGTACTAATCCTGATAGCAGTGGTATTACTGGTCGAGCTTCAACCTGTGTAGCTAACCGGATTATCAGTTCGCTCATTGCCAATCAGCTCAGGCAAATCTCTCCAGCTGGCTTAATGCCTGCTTGTAAACCTTACGTTTAAACGCCACTATCTCCTCGACAGGTGTCCAGTAGTCAACCCAGCGCCAGCAGTCGAATTCGGGCTTGTCGCTGCATCGCAGGTCAAAATCGTTCTCACAGCCAGTCAGGCGCAGATAGAACCATATCTGCTTCTGGCCTATGCACAGAGGCTTGGACCGTCGACGCAACAGATGCTCGGGTATGCGATAACGCAACCAGTCATCAGTCTTGCCTACTACTTCTACATGCTCGGGCAATAATCCTGTTTCTTCATGTAATTCACGGTACATTGCTTGTATCGGCGACTCATCTTTGTCGATACCTCCCTGGGGGAACTGCCAGTTATTTTGGCCGGCTCGACGAGCCCAGAAAACCTTGCCTTCGGAATTACTCAGGATGATGCCAACGTTTGCTCTAAAGCCTTTAGAATCAATCACTTGGGATACCATCCGGGTACGACATGCAATCACTGATCGCGCATACCACTAAAATTTTAATTACATTGATAATAACAGACCAAGGAAATAATTAAAGTTCAATCTTTGTAATATGAGACATTAACATGTGAAAAATCAGTAGGATATTAGAAATTTCTAATATAAAATCACTGCCAAAATAAATCACCCACACAATATAGAAATATGGCTTTAGCACTCTTCGACCTGGACAATACACTGCTGGCAGATGACAGTGATTTTCTCTGGGGCTGCTTCCTGGTCGAGAAAGGACTGGTCGATAAAATCACCTATGATGAAGCCAATAAGCGCTTTTATGACGATTACAAGAAAGGCACTCTGGATATCTTCGAATTTCTCGCCTTCTCGCTTAAACCCCTAACACAGTTCCCAACGGAAAAACTGGCCGCTCTGCATAAAGAGTTCCTGCAAAAACATATCACGCCAGTGATGACAGAGAAAGGCATGGCGCAGATACAGCAGCACAGGGACATGGGTGATATCACCGTTATCATTACCGCGACTAACCGTTTTGTTACCGCACCAATCGCCGAAGCTTTCAAGGTTGACGACCTGATCGCAACAGATCCGGAGATTGTCGATGGCAGATATACCGGTAAGGTCTCCGGAACACCATGTTTTCAAAGAGGCAAGATAACGCGGCTGAAGCAGTGGCTGGAGAAGACCTCACACGATCTTGAGAACAGTACCTTTTACAGCGACTCTCATAATGACATTCCTTTGCTGGAAATCGTCACTACTCCAATTGCAGTTGACCCTGACGATGAGTTAAAAGCCACCGCATTGGCAAAAAACTGGGAGATACGGAGCTTCAGATAAACTGGTATTTTTATTAACTGGAGCTGCGAACGACTGCGCCCGGCAATTTTTTCAAAGCTTCATCCATCAAGCGCGCCGTTTCTGTCTAATACCGCGTATACCTTTCGGCTTATCCTGACGATGCGCTGAACGTCCCCCAGCCCGGGAACCTCACCCTGATGCAGCCGATCTTCCCAGCCCGTCAGCTCAATATCAAGAAACTCCAGCAGTTTGACAGAACAGCCCTTGCACTCATCCGCACAGACATAGCCCTGTGGCGTACCGAATGGCAACGTCTCCCGCACCTGCTCAATCAACTGTTGCATCGCAACGGGGGTTTTAGGTTTCACAGAAGTCTCTTTAATTATATACCGGGGTAATGATAACAACTCATCTGGTCAGCGCTTTGACCTGGATCGAAAAAAATATCAATCATGTTGAAACGGCTTCAACAGCCTGTCAAACGCGCGCGGTTCGACATACTGCAGCACCTCTTTCGAATGCTCATGAAGCGCTATATCAAGGCCTTTATCGGGGTACAGGAAGTGCTCAACACCTGCTGAAAGTATCCTGTTTTGCGGTATGCCAAAACGTGCCAGTATGACCTCCTCATCAAGATTTACCGCAGGAACGAATGTCAGCCCAACGATCACTTCATCTAACACCTGCGGAAGGTCATCCGCTGATAATGTATATTTTTTAGCTTTACCCGTCGCCATGTACTCTGATTTCACTGCATTATCTCGCCAGCGTTTTAGATCCTGCTCGTCGATGCCTGTCTGCAATACCAGTTTCCCTGAGAGCAGACCGGCTTTGTAGTGGCCGTAATACATCTCAAGGCTGCCAGTCTCATCGCTGCCAGCGATGATAGCCAGTTCCATATCATCACCCAGGATATTCATCGCATCAGCCAGGCTGCTGCGGCCGATATGAATTCCAAAAACCTGCGTGGAACCATCAGCACCTGTTTCTATCTGCCACGGTAAGCCCGTTAATACTTCAGCATCTTCCGTTTGCATAAAAAAAGGATAACCGGCAAGAAGCGCCATCAGCAAAAAAAACAGTATTAACTTTTTCATAAAATTTTATCAGCAGTTCTTGTGAAATGACTCACAGATACAGCTCAAAAAGCCTGCATTCTTTATCGCATATTTTCGAAGTGTGATTAGCATCACAGGATTTATACAGAGTCTACATATACTTCCTCCAAACGCAGTTACTTTTAATAACAAAACGCAATGGGGAAATACTATGAACAATTTTAACATGATGGTTAAGACAATAACTCTGGCAGCCGTACTTTCTATTACCGCCTGCACATCAGAAACAGGTACTTAAAATAATGCGAGCAGTGGCACAACGCCAGCAACATCGGTTGTACCAACATCATTAAACCAGGCAGCCTATGCTGGTGGAAATATCTATGATTACGGACACAACTCGATTCCGAACCTGCCATTTACCGATGCGCCTGCTGATACAGACTTCACCCGCTGGGCCATGTTGCATGACGGTACCACCTACCGTTTGTGTTTTTTCAAAGCCGGTACCAATGATACCCTGTACCAGTTCGGTTATAACGCGAGTTCACAAAGTTATGAATTTGGTTTTCAGTCTATAGCAGAATTAAATATCACCGGAATTCCCGCAGACGCAGACACCAGCAGTTTTGCCATGCTGCATGACGGCGCTGTTTACCGGCTGTATATGCGCAGCTCTAGCAACAGTAATACGATGTACCAGTTCGGATATAACCCAGCATCGCAAGATTATGAATGGGGATTCAATTCGATCGATACGATATTTATCACAATGGCTCCTGTAGACACTGATCATTCTCGCTGGGGCATGTTACATGACGGTACAAATTACCGGCTATATATTGGAAAAACCGGTGAACCAGATACCATGTACCAATTTGCCTATAATATAGCGTGCTCTGATTACGAGTGGGGTTTTGCATCTATACCGGAGCTAAACGTTACAGGTATGCCCGCTGACAGCATTAGAACAGACTTTGCACTGCTTCATGATGGCAGCGATTACCGCTTTTATTACCAGAGCGATCTGTAATCAAATATGAAACTCTAAAAAAAAAGATACGCGATATCGCGGGTCTTTTTTTATTCCTTGAACTAATTTAACGGTTTAAGCTTTAGGCAAAGTCACGCCCTGCTGTCCCTGATATTTTCCGCCGCGGTCAGCATATGAGGTTTCACAAACTTCATCAGACTCGAAGAACAGCATCTGCGCCACACCTTCATTTGCATAGATCTTTGCAGGCAGCGGCGTGGTATTGGAGAACTCAAGAGTCACATGCCCTTCCCATTCTGGTTCTAGCGGCGTCACGTTGACGATGATGCCACAGCGGGCATAGGTCGATTTGCCCAGGCAGACCGTCAGAACGTTTCTAGGTATCTTGAAATTCTCCACCGTACGGGCCAGTGCAAACGAGTTCGGCGGGATGATGCAGACGTCACCGGTGAAATCGACAAAACTGTGCTCGGAGAAGTTCTTCGGGTCAACCACAGCAGAATTGATATTGGTGAATATCTTGAAATGGTCGGAGCAACGAACATCATAACCATAACTGGAGGTGCCATAAGAGATGAGGCGCTCACCTGCCTCATTGGTTTTCACCTGTCCCGGCTCAAACGGTTCGATCATACCTTTTTCAGATTCGCGACGGATCCACTTATCAGATTTTATACTCACTTTTAACCCCGGATGTAGAGACAGATAAAAACGGGGGAATTGTAGCAGACTACGTCACGGCTGGCGAAGATTAGAAAGAACTACTATTAATGCCTGTTCACCCAGACCGGTGGCATAGGGCAATCCAGGCAGCTGGCGATAGCCCGTGTCAGCTCATAGGCTTTTATCGTCACCTCGCCATCATGCGATATGCAGGCGACACAGGCCTGCAAGAAACGTTTCTTGATCGGTGGTTTCAAAAATTCCAGTTCATCCATGGCATCATTCAGGCTGTGCAGCGAGATCGCATCCTTTGCCAACATGCCCAGTGCTCCTGCTCCGACCGAACGTTTGGCCGTATCGAACGCCAGCTGAGCCTGCTGCGAATCCTTGTGTTCGAGATATGCGAGCAGTGACAGCATAAGCTCGCTGGCATGTTTTGCTGACCCTAGCACGAAATATTTCGCCACGGGCTTTTTACGATGGCCATATTGTTCATCCAGGTGCTGCAGCACGACTCGCTGGATAATCCACTCCTGCAGGTCCACTTTACTGTCTGCACTGACAAGCTGCTGGACACACTGCTTGAAACGCTGGTACTGCTCATTAGTCATCTCCCTCAGGGTCGGCATTGCCAGGTCGATAAGTGTCAGGGTTTGTGTCTCTGCCAGCTCGGTGACCATACTCTGCACCTTTCTCACATTGTCAGTATGCGGTTGACCGATAACACCATCTAGGACCTGGTATTGCCTGTTCTGGATAGCCGCTTCATCAGCGATCAGCAAAGCCAGAATCAATGCCTGTGCGCCATAAGGGTTCTCGGCATTCGAGATGATCTGCTCCGGCATCTCCTCGTGCCACAGCTGTGCAGCCCGGACCTGTTCCGTAGTAACTTCACCGATATTATCCAGCGAATTTAGCGCTTCATTGATACTGACATCCAGGCTCTTGCCAAGGCCAACACCGGCAGCCACAGTTGCCGCGATATTCTTCTTGCGCCTGCGTTCATCTTCTCGCTGATCAGTTTCATCACTTTCCCGCTTCGGCCTTCTCTCATCGAAGATATATCTGCCATCCCATCCTGGCTGGATGCGCAGGATGCGTTGCTTCAAGGGAGGGTGCGTAGTAAAAGAAAACAGGCTGAACGTGGTATCACCCAGGGCGAAATAAGCATGGCTGTACTCATCGACGGCAGCAGCGGTAATCGCTGAACCGGGTACTGCACCGCCGATCTTTTTTAACGCGTTGGCGATACCTTCATTACTGCGGGTGAACTGTACCGCCGATGCATCTGCCAGGAACTCACGCTGCCGGCTGATAAGCGATTTGATCCAGTTACCAAAGAAGGTACCGGTATAACCGACCACAGCCAGTGCACCACCGATGCTCAGGATCACTAATAACGCCTGCCCTCCGCCTTTGCTGTTCCGCGATGTGCGCACATAGCGCAATGAGCGCAAGATCATACGGCCCAGCATGCCGATCATCAATATACCGTGTAACACAGCGATAAGACGGATGTTCAAGCGCATATCGCCATTGAAGATATGGCTGAACTCGTGCGCGATAACACCCTGCAGCTCGTCACGGTTCAAACGTTCTAGCGCGCCCTGGGTAATACCGATCACGGCATTCGTTGTCTTCCAGCCAGCAGCAAAAGCATTGATACCCTGCTCGTTCAGGAGATAGACCTGCGGCACCGGCGTGCCCGAAGCGATCGCCATCTCTTCTACGACATTAAGTATCTTTTTATGCAGAGGGTCGCTGCTGCTGCGCGGTATGATGACACCGCCGAGATGCTGCGCGATAACCGAACCGCCGGAAGACAGCTGCACCAGTTTATACAGGCTGCCTAATGTAATAAAGCCCAGGATTGCAGCACAGATCATAACACTCAGGTTGCTATCGAATACCAGCGCTAACTCGTTCAATGAAAGGGTCAGCGTAGAGCACTGGGTGAAGTATATGAACTCGAATACCAGGATATTGCTCAATACCAGAAGACCGGCAACAGCCAGGACAAACAGCAGTATCAGCAAACTGGTACTGCGACGCGCTGAATCCTGTGCTTGGAAAAAATTCATGGTAGATACGATATCTATATCGCGGATTATATGCCGCTGCTACTGATAGTGAGCAATCGCTAACAGCGGACTGCATTTCGCAATCAGCGTCATCTTAAACAAGCGAGGCATACTCAGAATGAGACTTTAGGTGCCGCCTGTATATCTGCACTGTCCTCGAATTCAAGCAGACTGGCATCTGCAGCATGACCGAATGAAGCGGCAAAGAAGTTCTGCGGGAATGACTGCTTGTAGGTGTTGTACTGCATGACACTGTCGTTGAAAGACTGCCTGGCAAATGCCACACGGTTCTCCGTGCTGGTCAGCTCTTCACTCAGCTGCATCATATTCTCATTGGCTTTAAGATCCGGATAATCTTCCATCACCATATTAAAACGGCTGAGCGCACCGGCGAGCTGGCCCTCTGCCTGTGCCAGCATACCCATAACATCAGCATCACCGGGATGTTTCTTCGCTGCATCGAGACCATTAGATGCTGCATTACGCGCAGTGATCACCGCATCCAGTGTCTCGCGCTCATGTTTCATATAGCCCTTGGCAGTTTCGATCAGGTTCGGTATCAGGTCATAACGTCGTTTTAACTGTACTTCGATCTGCGCGAAGGCGTTCTTGTAACGGTTGCGCAGTGATACCAGCTGGTTGAAGATATTGATGACATAAAAGATGGCAAGACCGATTATGACCAGTGTGACGATTGTCGAAGTTTCCATTATGTGTCCTCTAGTTCTCGCTGTGAATATCAATACAACTGACTATAGTTTATTTTTCCTCACCCTGTGCTCAGGAGCCCTTCTCTATCTGCATAGCCTTATCAGTGATCCTTTTATAAAGCTCCACCACCTGGATTGCAAGATGCTGATACTCCGGATGGCGATCGATCAGCGGCGAAATATTTCTGCCATCGATCATCGCGTGTTCCAGAAATTCCAGGTCTTCATCAAGAAGCGCCTCTCCGGCATCGACCTTTTTTTCTATATCAAGCAGCCGGGGCAAGCGCTGCTTCTCCAGTCTTTCGAGCAGGACTTCGAGAAGTCCGGTATCCGATATTTCATCACTCATGGCTCACTCCTGAAAACAATTACACTTCTTAATATGAAAGAAATTTTTGCTGATAACTCATAGTAGAAACTTTCATGTTACGATGCGCTATCAGACCAAATAATACCAGAATTTACGAGACAGATAGATGAACAATCCTTTTCAGGACCAGTTATTAAAAGCCGGACTGGTCACTAAAAAACAGGTACAGAAAGCACAGCAGGATAAAAACAGGAGCAAAAAGAAACAGCAGCATTCAAAGAAAAATGCAAGGGTCGTCGACGAGAACAAGGTTAAACTACAACAGGCCGCCGAAGAAAAGACAAAACGCGACCGTGAGCTGAACAGAAAAAAGCAGGAACAGGCAAAACAGAAAGCGATATCCATCGAGATCAACCAGCTGATTAGCAGTAACTGCCTGGACAGAGATGAAAGTTGTGAGATCGTATACAATTTCGAACACAACAGAAAAGTCAAACGTATCTACATCAACCCGGAGATGAAACAGCAAATCATAAAAGGTTCACTGGGTATCGCTCGCATAGAGGGTAGATATGAGCTGGTCCCCAAAAATATCGCTGAGAAAATACAACAGCGGAACGCAAAACGTATCGTACTGTTCAGCGATGACAAGCACCCAGATGCCGACAAGGAAACAAAACAGGACGATCCGTATTCAGAATACGAGATTCCTGATGATCTCATGTGGTAATACCAGCAGGTATATCGATATTTAATCGAGACTCTTCTTGAACCTTAATGAAGACACGAGCAGTCCGCCCAGAGTGAACAACGCCAGCCAGTAGACATCAAAACTCATATTGATAATCTCCACATCACGCAACACCACACCACGGATCAGACGCATATAGTGTGTTGCCGGTAATGCTTCGGCGATGTATTGTGCAACTTCAGGCATACCCTCATAAGGGAACATAAAGCCGGATAGCAGTATCGATGGCATCAAAATAAAAACCGTCATCTGCATGGCCTGCAGCTGGTTTTTAGCGAAGGTCGAGATGACCAGGCCCAGGGTGAGACTCGCTGTAATAAACAGCGCCGTCGCAGCCGTTAACTGCCACAGACCGCCATTGATCGGGACATCGAAGACGATATGCCCCAGGCCTAAAATAATAGCGACCTGTATCGCGCCGATAAACATATAGGGAATGATCTTGCCCAGCATCAGTTCGATCGGATGAACCGGCGTCGTAATCAGCATCTCCATATTGCCGCGTTCACTCTCGCGTACGATAGCCGCAGAGGTAAACATGATCATGGTCATGGTCAGGATTATCGCGACCAGTCCCGGAACGATGTTTACCGCGGTACGTTGTTCCGGGTTATAGAACAGGGCAACTTCAAAAGTCGGGGTATTGCGATTTGCCGGTTTGCTCAGGAGCTCGGTCAATGGCATTGATCTCAGACTTTTGATCGCTCCGGCAACCATAGTATCAGAACCATCGACCAGCCATTGAGCCACCGGGCGGCTGGTCTCCATATCGCTCGAAGGCGGTGTCGCAAAACCGACGGTTTGATGCCGTGCCAGTCGTTGACTGACATCTTTCGGTATCACCAGTACGGCACGTATATCGTCACTGGCAATCGCGGCTTCTGCCTGCTGCACATCGGCATAATGCCCGGTGAACTTCACTACCTGGGTAGCACTGACTGTCTCTATCAGTACCCGGCTCAGCCCTGTTTCGCTGTAATCTACCACTCCGACCGGGATATGCCGTATGTTGGTATTGATCGCATAGCCGAACAGTATCAGTTGCAGCAGCGGTATCATCACCACCATACCGAAAGTCATCTTGTCACGTTTGAGCTGGGTAAACTCTTTACCGAGGACAGCATAGATTCTCAACAGCACGTTCATTGCCTGCCCTCACCGGTACTGGTTACGAAAACATCCTCCAGGCTTGGCCTGACCAGCGATAACTCAGCCTGTGCGCCGATACCGTCCTGCTGCTTTAAAAAAGCCAGCGGATCTGCGATATTGTCTTTCACCAGAACACGCAGCCGCGCACCAAGCTGGGCAGCTGTAATTACTTCTGGCAGGGGCAACAGTTGCTGCTTCAAACGGCGCAGGTCTGAGGACGCGACCTCTACTACATGCGCCCCGATACGCTGCATCAATTCTTCCGGTGAGCCGTCCGCACGCTTGATACCGGTCTCGAGTATCGCCAGCTTGTGGCAGCGTTCCGCCTCATCCATGTAATGTGTCGATACCAGTATGCTGGTGCCGCTATCGCTGAGGTCGAACAGCTGTTCCCAGAATTCACGACGGTTCTCGGGATCAACCGCCGAGGTAGGTTCGTCAAGAAACAGCAACTCGGGCTTATGTAATACTGCTGCGGCCAGGCCGAGACGCTGCTTCTGTCCGCCACTCATATCACCAGCGAACTGGTTTTCCTTCTGCTCCAGACCGTACACCGCCAGCAGTTCATCGATACGCTTTTTTCGTGCATGGTGCGAGAGACCGTAGATCCTGGCGACGAACTGCAGGTTTTCTTTTACCGTGAGATCGTTGTAGAGCGAAAACTTCTGTGTCATATAACCGATATGACGACGCAGTTTTTCTCCGTCTCGCGGCAGCGTCATGCCGAGCACCTCAACATTACCAGCACTCGGTTTTAGCAGGCCGGTCAACATCCGGATCGCCGTCGTCTTACCGCTGCCGTTCGGTCCTAAAAAACCGTAGATCCGTCCCTTTTCGATATTCAGGTCAAGATCCTGTATGGCTTTCAGATCACCAAAGTTCCGGCATAACCTTGATGCTTTGATGACATTTTCAGTCATGGTAATTCGACTTGTGCCGGCACTCCATTAGGCAGATGCGCCTCGCTGTCAGGCAGCTGCACCTCTGCCAGGTACATCAGCCGAGAACGCTCTTCCTGGTTCAGCGCATAATAGGGAGTAAATGCGGGCTCTGTCGATATCCAGCGTAAACGTCCGGTAATACTGTCTTCAAGCCCGTCGACATGTACGACTAAAGTATCACCCACTTGTATTTTCACGCGGTAAGGTTCCGGCACGTATACCCGCGCAAAAGGCGCCTTGCCCGCCAGTACGATAGCCAACGGACTACCGGTGGTAACACGCTCACCCAGGTTCCATGGCAGGTTATCGAGGATACCGTCACGCGTGGCGACGACGGTCAGGTCCGCCAGTTTTTTCTTTTCGCTTGCCAGCGTCGCATCCGCTGCATCCAGCAGGGCTTCAGCCTCACGCAGGTCCTCTATGCGCGTGCCATTGGTCAATATACGCAATTCTTCACGTGCACTCTGCAAGCTGGCGCGGTTGGCATCACGTGATGCCAGCGTCTTGTCCAGACCGGCCTCGCTGATGGTCTTTGATTTTCTCAGTTCGATAGCACGTTTATAGTTGGCCTCGCTTTCGACCAGGGCCGCTTTGGCACCTGCCACTTTTGCAACGGCAGCAGCCACCTCCTCTTCACGGGCACCGCTGCGCAGCTTTTCCAGATGTGCTTGCGCCTGTGCGACCTGCGCCTCTGCCTTGCTCACCTGTGCATTCTGCAGGGTATCATCCAGCTGTACCAGTACTGTGCCTTTTGTCACCTGGCTGCCCTGTTTCACCGGCAGTGCGGTCACCACTTCATTAGTGGTTGCAGTATGTGCGATACGGTCGCGCTCCAGGGTACCCAGCGCGATGTTACCCGGACGTCCATCGCAGGCGGAAAGAAAGACAAGTATGAGACAGATAAGATAACGCACGGTTATGCCCCTTGGTCGTGGTATGAAAGCTCTATCATCAAAGTATAACGGCAAAATAAACTGATCAAAAGCCCGATACCCAGTGTAGAACGCTGTGTTGTAACGTTCTGCCATGGAATACAGTTTTTGATAAATATAACAGCCACAAAAAAAGCAGTCCGAAGACTGCTTCTTTATCATCTAGATACCAGAAACGGTCTAGTTATTCTGGATAACGATATTCGGGAACTTCGCTGAATAATCCTTCGCTTTCAATGACAGTTTCGCAGCGGTACGACGTGCGATATCACGATAGATCATGGATGCTTTGCTGTCCGGGTCATCCGCCACAGACGGGTGACCATCATCGGCATTGATGCGGATATTGATATCCAGTGGCAGTGCGCCGAGAAAATCGACATTATGCATTTCACACATCTTTTCACCACCGCCCTGGCCGAAGATATGTTCTGCATGACCACACTCGGAGCAGATATGGATACTCATGTTCTCGACAACACCCAGTACCGGCACTTCTACTTTCTCGAACATCTTCAGACCTTTACGTGCGTCCAGTAATGCGATGTCCTGTGGTGTGGTCACGATGACAGCGCCACTGACAGGAACCTTCTGTGCCAGTGTTAACTGCACATCACCGGTACCCGGAGGCAGGTCGATGATCAGGTAATCCAGTGACTTCCAGCGGGTATCACGCAACAGCTGTTCCAATGCCTGGGTAACCATCGGGCCGCGCCAGATCATCGGTGTTTCTTCATCGATCATAAAACCGATAGACATGGCCTGCAGGCCATGTCCACCCATCGGCTCCAGTGATTTGCCATCGGAAGACTCGGGTTTGCCATCGATGCCTAACATACGCGGGATACTCGGACCGTAGATATCAGCATCCAGTACACCGACACGTGCGCCTTCTTTCTGTAGCGCCAGTGCCAGGTTGACCGCCGTAGTCGATTTACCGACGCCGCCTTTACCTGAAGCCACTGCGATAACGTTCTTGATGCCTTCCAGCGGGTTCATACCACCCTGTACGGTATGGCTGACGATCTCCCAGCTGGCATCGACTTCAGCTGAATCAACACCATCGACTGCTTCGATCTTTTGTTTCAGCTCGTCAGATAAAGTATCGACAAAGCCATAAGCAGGATATCCGAGAACGATCTTGACTTTGACATTGCCGCCATCGATAGCGATATCTTTTACCACACCGGCGGTGACAGGATCTTTCTCAAGATACGGATCGATATATTGTTTAAGGGCTGTTTCAACTTGTTCTTTTGTAACGCTCATGGCGAACTCCAAATCGGTTTGATAGCGGCTCTGTGCCAACTAGCAGGCACACCGAATCTATCTCTAAGAAAAATGATGGCGCATTTTACAGTAATAAAGGTCTGATTAAACCTTAACTTTTCAGGGGAAGCGAAGCAGAGCCTTCTAACCCTAAAGAGGTAGATACCCTATATGTGGCCGAATAATCATATTTCAATAGCAATTTAATCAAACATTTTTGGGAGATGAATCACAGTTTCAGCACCCAAACGTGCGCTTTAAAAACTTTCATCTATGATAAAACTCTGAGGCTTTAATACTTTAGTAACCAGATCAGGGGTCACATGATAAAGAACATATTAATTTTGCTGATAACAGCATTTACGCTGAATGCTGCGACAGCATTTGCAGATTCTGGTGGCATCGTCGATGCCATACAGATGCCTGCCTGGTATGACCGTGATGGTAAAACCTACCCACTCAAACCCGGCGTCAAGCTCTACTCCGGCGATGTCATCCGTACAGGAAGAAATTCCCGTGCATTATTGCGCATGAACGAAGGCAGTATGGTCAAGCTGGGTGAAGACGCCATACTCAAGCTCAACACATTGGTCCCGCCAAAACAGGAAGAAGGCATTTTCGAAGCACTGCTGCGAGTCAGCCGTGGTGCTTTTCGTTTTACCACGACGGAGATAGGTAAACTTCGCAAGCGCAATGTCGATGTGAAGATCGGTCACGTCACGGTCGGCATCCGCGGTACCGATATCTGGGGTCGCTCCAAAACAGGTGAAGACCTGTTCTGTCTGATCGAAGGTAATGTAAAAGTACAGCGAGAGGGTGAGGCAGAGTTCACCATGCAGGAACCGCTAAAATATATCGTCGCTGAAGAAGGTAAGCCTACCTCGGCTATGCTGCCTGTCGATATGAACGAGCTGGGTGGCTGGGCAGCTGAAACCGAAATTCAACAGGGACAGGGAATCCTGACTACGACCGGTGAGTGGGCGGTCAACATGATGTCATTACAGAATACTATTGCGGCCAGCAAACTGCAGCAGATACTGAACGATGCCGGCTTCGCCGCAGAAATACAGCCAGTACAGGTCGGTGAACAGAACTGGTTACGTATCCGTATCGAAGGTTTTGCAAGCCGCCAGGATGCCAGCAGTTTTGCCAGTACCATAAACAATCAGTACGGCATCCAGCAGCCATGGGTCGTTAAGTTCTAGGATTATTAAGTTCCTGGAGTTTCAAGTTCCACGACTGTAAAACACTAAAGTTTGGAAGTTCAATCTATTATCACAAAGCAAATTCCGCTCTGCCAGTAACTCACCAGTAGCGCGGATTTTTTGTGTGGCCCCATAGTGATACACCTGTCTCCACAGCGACAAGGGTTTTTCGTGCATTAGACCGGTCAAAATGCTAAATTGTGCGCCCCTTGTAAAACACAGTTTCTCATAAGCAATGACCCAGCAACGAACAAACCGGGAACGCCACATCCTGGTCACCAGTGCACTGCCCTATGCCAATGGCCCAATCCATCTCGGGCACCTGGTCGAATATATCCAGACCGATATCTGGGCACGTTTTCAGCGCCTGCGTGACAATACCTGTTATTACGTGTGTGCCGATGATGCCCACGGCACACCGATCATGCTGCGTGCTCGCCAGGACGGCATAACACCGGAAGAGCTGATCGCGGCCGTGCAGAAAGAACACGAGGCTGACTTCGCTGATTTTCTTATCGGTTTTGATAATTACTATTCGACCCATTCAGATGAGAACAAACACTTCGCCTCCAGCATCTACCTGAAACTGCGCGAAGACGGTCATATCCGTACCGAGACCATCAAGCAGGCATATGATCCTGAAGCCGAGATGTTTCTGCCCGATCGCTTCATCAAGGGCACCTGCCCCAAATGCGGCGCAGAAGACCAGTACGGTGACAACTGCGAGGTATGCGGCGCCACCTACGACCCGACCGAGCTGAAAAACCCGGTTTCAGCCGTCAGTGGTGCAACACCGATCGAAAAAGATTCCGAGCAATACTTTTTCAAGCTCAGCGACTTCTCCGACATGCTGCAACAGTGGCTGAAAGCCGGTCACGTGCAATCCGAAGTCGCAAATAAACTCGAAGAATGGTTCGAAGAAGGCCTGCAGGACTGGGACATCTCGCGTAATGCGCCCTACTGGGGATTCGAGATACCGGATGCGCCGGGCAAATATTTCTATGTCTGGCTGGACGCGCCGATAGGCTATATGGCGAGTTTTAAAAACTTCTGTGACAGACACGGAGTCAACTTCGATGACTACTGGGCCGCAGACAGCAAGAACGAGCTGTACCACTTTATCGGTAAAGACATCGCCCGCTTCCATACCCTGTTCTGGCCTGCGGTACTGGATGGTTCCGGTTACCGTAAACCGACCGCTGTTTTCTGCCATGGTTTCCTTACAGTGAACGGTCAGAAGATGTCGAAATCACGCGGTACCTTTATCAAGGCCCGCACCTATCTCGATAACCTGAGCCCGGAATACCTGCGCTATTACTATACTGCCAAGCTGTCTTCAGGCGTCGATGATATCGATCTCAACCTGGATGATTTCATGCAGCGCGTCAACTCTGACCTGGTAGGCAAAGTCGTCAACATCGCCAGCCGCTGCGCGGGATTCATCAGCAAGCGATTCGACGGACAGTTATCTTCCGAACTGCCGGAAGCCGCGCTATATGAAGAGATGGTCACCGCAGGCGAGCAGATCGCAGAACACTATGAAAACCGTGAGTACAACAAAGCCGTGCGCGAGATCATGGCACAGGCAGATAAAGCCAATGTCTATATAGATGAGAACAAGCCCTGGGTCCTGATCAAAGAAGAAGGCCGTGAAGATGATGTGCAAAGAATATGCACCCAGGGCCTTAACATGTTCCGCCTGCTGATGACCTGGTTGAAGCCGATCCTGCCGGCTACAGCAGAAAAATCGGAAGCTTTCCTGAATACCGAATTCACCTGGGCCGGTATCGGCGAGCCATTACTATCTCACCAGATTAATAAATTCAAACCTTTGCTTACCCGTATAGAAAAAGAGCAGATCGAAGCCATGACCCATGACTCAATTGAACAAACCGCCACTGTCGAAGAAGAACTGAGCGGGCCACTGGCGGATAACCCGATTGCAGACGAGATCACGTTCGATGACTTCGCCAAGGTCGACCTTCGCATCGCTAAAATCGTGAAGGCGGAACACGTCGAAGGCGCTGATAAATTACTGCAGCTGACGCTCGATATCGGCGGTCAGTCACGTAATGTCTTTGCCGGCATAAAGTCAGCCTACAAACCTGAAGACCTGGAAGGAAAACTCACCGTAATGGTCGCCAACCTGGCACCGAGAAAGATGCGTTTTGGCCTCTCTGAAGGCATGGTCCTTGCAGCCGGTCCCGGTGGCAAAGACCTGTTCATCCTGAACCCGGATGATGGCGCCACACCAGGTATGAAGGTCAAATAAGCGATACGCCCGGTACACTGGACTAGTTATAAGTTAATAATAATTAGAACAATTTTCCCGTATATCAGCAATAAGTAACAGTTTGTCATATATACTGATAAGTAATATCCCGGCTCTATTATACTAATGGCCAATGAAAGTACTTATCTTAGAAAGCGGAAGATTATTCCAGAAAATCCTGCAGGACCTGCTCATCGAGCTTGGCTGCACGGTCAGTTGTGTGCGTACCGGCGAAGAAGGCCTGGATCTGCTGGTCAACACCGACGAAGAGACCCGCTACGACCTGATCATCGCCTCCCAGCACATCTTCGATAACAGCGGCACCGATTTCATACAGCATTGTAAAAACTTCGAGTGCAACACCCCGATCATCCTGCTGACATCGGAACCGAATGAGACCCTGTTAAGGAATGCTCGCGCTGCCGGGGTAAAAGATATTTTCCCAAAGACCAATATCACCTATCTGAAATCAAGCATACGTTACTACATCCAGGGTGAGAAAAAGTTTGATATACAGGGCGGCAGGATCCTGTACGTCGAAGACAGTGCTTCGGTAGCACACATCGTAACCAAGTACCTGAAAAAACTGAACCTCGAAGTGACACATTTCTCAACCGCGGAAGAAGCATTCCATGCTTTTGCCGATAACGAATATGACCTGGTTATCACGGACGTCATGCTAGAAGGCACGATGGACGGACTCTCCCTGGTACGCATGATCCGGGCATCGAATAGTCACTCGGCAAAGACACCGATACTGGCGATGACCGGACATGATGATGCCCAGCTACGCATCGACCTGTTGCATGCCGGCATCAACGACTACGTCACAAAGCCTCCAATCGAAGAAGAGCTGGCAGCGCGAGTAAATAACCTGATCATCAATAAACGTCTGGCTGACCAGGTACGCCAACAACAGCGCTCGCTATACAATATCGCGATGACCGACCAGCTGACCACCTGTCACAATCGACACAGTCTCTCGGAGTATGCGCCTAAATATATCAAAGACTCCATCCGTTACGATTTTCCACTGAGCATCATGATCCTCGACCTGGATCACTTCAAACGGATCAACGATGAGTTCGGGCACACCAGCGGGGATATCGTACTCTCCGAGGTCGGCAGATTGCTTATGGCCAGTTGCCGCCAGGGAGATATCGTTTCACGTATCGGTGGTGAAGAGTTTTTGATCCTGTTGCCGCACTGCTCAATATACGATGCCATGAAAAAAGCGGAAAATATCCGTGCCATGATAGAGATGCTGAAGCCCGCCGAACTGGACGTAACAGCCAGTATCGGCATCTCCACACTGATCGAAGCGCATAATGAAGATTTCGACAAGCTCTATAAAGCCGCCGATAAAGCCGTCTACCACTCCAAAGATAATGGCCGCAACCAGATTACCGCTGATGCAGAAAGTATCGAAGCATCAGAACTCATGCTGGCCAGCGGCTGATAAGTGAATGCAACAGCTTTCTAGACTGATAGTAAAAACCTACATTTACTGTTGATTCTATTCGTTTTTTCTTAAGTTAAATCAAATTTACCGGGCAACAATCTGCTAGAATGCACGGATGACAGAATTCGCCCTCATCCTGCTCAGCACCATACTGGTCAACAATTTCGTACTGGTAAAATTTCTTGGTCTGTGCCCGTTCATGGGCGTCTCCCGCAAACTGGAAACCGCAATCGGCATGGCACTGGCGACTACCTTCGTACTGACACTATCGTCGGTCAGCAGCTACCTGGTCAATGCCTACATCCTGGCACCGCTGGAACTTGAATATATGCGAACCATCATGTTTATCCTGGTGATCGCCGTGGTCGTGCAATTCACCGAGATGGTAGTGCATAAGACCAGCCCGCTGTTATACAACGTGCTCGGAATCTTCCTGCCGCTGATCACCACCAACTGCGCCGTGCTCGGCGTTGCCCTGCTCAACGTCCAGGAACAGCATGGTTTCATCCAGTCGCTGTTTTATGGCTTCGGCGCTGCGGTCGGTTTTTCCCTGGTGCTAATCCTGTTCTCGGCACTGCGCGAACGCATCAATGTCGCCGATGTTCCACAGGCGTTTCAGGGCACCTCGATCGCACTGATCACGGCAGGCATCATGTCACTCGCGTTCATGGGCTTTGCCGGCCTGATAAAGATATAGGCGCAAAGCTCAAGCAGCATGTTAACCGTCATCATCACCCTTGCCGTCATCACCTGTATATTCGGGTTGCTGCTCGCCTATTCGGCAATCCGTTTCAAGGTAGAAGGTGATCCTGTTGTCGACAAGATCGATGCCCTGCTGCCACAGACACAATGCGGCCAGTGCACCTATGCCGGTTGCCGTCCCTATGCTGAGGCTATAGCCAAGGGTGAAGCCGACATCAACCAGTGCCCGCCCGGTGGTGAAGCAACTATCATCGCGCTGGCAGACCTGCTCGATGTCGAGGTCAAACCGTTGAACGCCGAACACGGCGAAGCGAAGAACCTGCCGACGGTGGTACGCATCGACGAGCAGACCTGTATCGGCTGTACGTTATGCATCCAGGCATGTCCTATCGATGCCATACTCGGCGCTGCAAAACAGATGCACACCGTCATCGAATCGGAGTGTACCGGCTGCAATCTATGCATACCGCCATGCCCGGTCGACTGTATCCACATCGTCGAGATACAGCCGACTGTTCGTACCTGGACCGTTGAAATACCTGACGCAGATTATGTTGCGCCGCACCCGGGATGAGAGCCAGAGTATTATGAGCCAGACCGAAACACTCTCACCAGGTAAAAAACCGGCACACATCCATGGTGGCCTGAAGCTTGTCGGGCACAAACATTTATCTACCGCTTCAGCGATAAGCACGATGGAACCGTGCAAGACCTATATCGTTCCGCTGCAACAGCATATCGGCGCCATCAGCCAGCCGCTGGTCAAAGCCGGAGACAGGGTCTTGAAAGGCGAGATGCTTGCCAGACCGAGCGACCTGGTCAGCGCCGCCGTGCACTCACCGGTCTCGGGTACCGTGATCGAGATCGGACAGCATGACATCCCTCATATCTCGGGGCTGTCCGATATGTGCATAGTTATCGAGAATGACTTTAAAGACGAATGGGTAGAGCTGAACCCGATTGGTGACGATTACAATAACACCACCTCATCCGACATGCGCAAGATCGTTCGTGATACCGGCATCGTTGGTCTCGGTGGTGCCACCTTCCCGTCTGCAGTGAAACAGACCGAGATGGACATCAAGACGTTGATCCTCAACGGTGTGGAGTGTGAGCCCTACATCACCTGTGATGACGCACTCATGCGCGAACACGCCAGAGAGGTTCTATGTGGTGCTGACATTATCGGTCACATCATCAAGGCCAGGCAGTGCATCATCGCCATCGAAGACAACAAGCCCGAAGCCATACAGGCCATGCAAGCTGCCGTCGATGACGACGGCACCGGTTATTTCAGCGTTCAGGTGGTACCGACTATCTACCCCAGCGGTGGCGAGAAACAGTTAATCCAGATACTCACTGGCGAGGAAGTTCCCAAGGGCCGCTTCCCTGCAGAACTGGGCATACTCTGTCACAACGTAGCCACAGCCTACGCTATCCATCGTGCCGTATTCGTGGGCGAACCACTGATATCACGCATCGTCACCATCACCGGTCACGGTGTCGCGCAGCCACAGAACATCGAAGCACTGATCGGCACACCGATGAAACAATGTATCGAACATTGCGGCGGTTATACCGAAGACAGCGATGAACTGATCATGGGCGGCCCGATGATGGGCTTTTCACTAAAGTCAGATGAATTACCGGTGGTCAAAGCGACCAACTGTCTACTGGTAACCGCCAACCAGGACGCCGTCCGGCAGAGCGCACATAAACACAAGCACCTGCCCTGTATCCGCTGCGGCAAATGTGTCGAGGCCTGTCCGGTACGGCTGTTACCGCAACAGCTATACTGGTACGCCAGCAGTCAGAACACCGACCGCCTCATCGAACACAACCTGTTCGACTGCATCGAATGTGGCTGTTGCGCCTATGTCTGCCCCAGTGATATCCCGCTGGTAGAATATTATCGTCACGCTAAAACCACCATATGGCAGCAGGAACGCGAACGCAAAGCTTCAGACATCGCGCGTGAACGCCACGAAGCGCACCAGCGTAGACTGGACAAGATCAAGCAGGAACGCGAAGAGAAAATGCGTAAAAAACGTGAGCTGCTGAAGAAGAAATCTGAAGCACAGGCACAGGCAGACAAGGGCGATGAAAAGAGCAGCAAACAGGCCGCCATCGCCGAAGCTCTGGAACGCGCCCGCGCCAAGAAAGCACAGCGAAATAAAGACCAGAAAAGAGCAGCCGCGAAAACTTCTGCTGACAAGAGTACCGAGCAAGGACATAACGAACAGGGAAATACGGAACAGCAGGATATAGGCGCCAAAGATAAAACCCCGAATAATAATAACAAAGGGACCGATAAGGACTGAGCGGTTAAAAGATAATGTTATTCAAACGCACGCCATCGCCACATATCAAACAGAGCATCACTGTCCAGAACATGATGTTGAATGTATTGTATGCACTGATCCCGGGGGCTCTAGCTTCGATCTATTTCTTTGGCTGGGGCGTACTGTTCAACCTGCTGATCGCCATTACGGTCTGCCTGTCGAGTGAAGCACTTATCCTCAAGATACGTCAGCGTGATATCGCTGAAAGCCTGCTGGATGGCAGTGCATTGATCACCGCCTGCCTGCTGGCCCTGGCGCTGCCCTCCCTCGCACCCTGGTGGATAACCGTGATCGCATCTATCTCAGCTATCGCAGTAGCTAAGCATCTATACGGCGGCCTGGGTTTTAACCCGTTCAACCCGGCGATGGTCGGCTATATCGTGGTGATGATCTCCTTCCCGCTGGAGATGACCCTGTGGACTGCACCGATCGGCGTGCCCCATGGCAACAGTGTCGGCTGGCCGGATTTCAGCACCACCTTTAACTGGGTCTTTCTGGGTGCTCTGCCTTACGGCGAGACTATCGACAGCATATCGATGGCGACACCGATCGACCTGATCAAGACCCAGCTCAGCCAGATGCATGATGTCGCAGAGACAAGAAAAAATGCTGAATTCAGTGCGCTGTTTTCCAGCATCAGCGGAACCGGCTGGCAATGGACAAATATCCTTTACCTCATCGGCGGCATATGGCTGGTGAAAAAAGGCGTCGCTGACTGGCGCATACCTACCGCCTTCCTCGCCAGCCTGGTATTGATCTCTAACCTGTTCGCCGTTGTAGATTATTCCAGCAACAGCTCTGCACTGTTCCATGCATTCAGCGGCGGCACCATGTTATGTGCCTTCTTTATCGCCACCGACCCGGTGACTGCAAGCACGACACCGAGAGGACGCTGGATCTATGGCGCGAGTATCGGCGCACTGGTATATATCATACGTAGCTGGGGAGGCTATCCCGATGGTATCGCTTTTGCGGTCGTGCTGATGAACATCGCCGCACCATTGATCGACTACTATACACAACCCAAAGTGTATGGCGACCCGAACAGATAAGTTATGAACTTTTCCAGCGTACAGATAAAGACCATTGTCATCACAGCATCGCTACTCATGCTGTTTGCTATCATCGGTGCGGCACTGGTCGGTCTGACCTTTATCCAGACAGAAGATGATATCAGGCACAATGAAGAACTGACCCTGCTGAAAAAGCTGAATAATATTATCCCGGCGCAAAGCTACGATAACGATCTGCTGGAAGATATCATCACCCTCAAACCCAACGCCATGCTCGGCACCGAAGAACCCACCCGGGCATACCGCGCACGAAAAAACAAACAGAATGTCGCTGTGGTTTTTTCCAGCGTTGCTCCCAACGGTTACAATGGTCCTATACTCTTACTGGTCGGCATCAAAGCTGACGGCACTCTTGCCGGCGTCAGGGTAGTCAAGCACCGCGAGACGCCAGGACTGGGTGATGTTGTCAGCACCTCACGCTCGGACTGGATCCTCGACTTTGACGGCAGGTCCCTCAGCAACCCGGAAGAGAAAGACTGGAAAGTAAAACGCGACGGTGGCATATTTGACCAGTTCACCGGCGCCACTATCACCCCGCGTGCCGTGGTGAAAGCGGTACACAATGCTTTGTTATACTTCGACCAGAACCAGGCCACGCTATTCGACAGGCCCGCTGAAAAGGCAGAACAACCATGAACAACGACACAGAGAACAAAACCGCTACGCTAAAGGTTTCACAGGCAGCAGACATTAGCAAGAACGGTCTGTGGAAGAACAACGTTGCACTCGTCCAGCTGCTGGGCCTGTGCCCGTTACTCGCCGTGACCGGTACGGTAGTCAATGGCCTCGGTCTTGGCATCGCCACGCTGATGACACTGGTGCTGTCCAACAGCCTGGTTTCACTGATCCGCCCATGGTTGAAATCAGAGATCCGCATACCCGTATTCGTGCTGATCATCGCGTCCATCGTGACTACCATCGAACTGGTGATGAACGCCTGGTTCCACGAGTTATACCTCGTGCTCGGTATCTTCATCCCGCTGATCGTCACCAACTGTTCGATCATCGCACGCGCTGAAGCATTTGCTTCAAAGAACAATCTTATCGACTCTGCACTCGACGGTTTCATGATGGGGCTTGGCTTTACCCTGGTCCTGGTGGTACTCGGCGGCATGCGTGAACTGATCGGTTTCGGCACCCTGTTCGCTAACGCACAGCTCATGTTCGGCAGCATCGGCGAGAACATGACCATCACCTTTAGCGAAGACTACCCCGGCTTCCTGCTCGCGGTCCTGCCGCCCGGAGCATTTATCGGCCTGGGTCTGCTCATCGCGATCAAGAACATCATCGACGCTCGCCAGAGCCAGACCAGAACAGCCGTTATCCAGAACCCGGAACCTGTAACCAATTGATGCCGGCTTACCGTGGCATTGCTTACCGCTGGAACTAAGCCGCGATTCCCGCTATCGAGCTGAACTCATGAACAAGGATAAACGCTACGAGATCTTTTCACGCCTGCAAAAAGACAACCCTCACCCGACAACCGAACTCAATTTTGATTCCACCTTCGAATTATTGATCGCAGTAATCCTGTCTGCACAGGCGACCGACAAGAGCGTCAATATCGCGACCGCAAGACTGTTCCCGGTTGCCAACACGCCAGAAGCGATCTATGAGCTAGGCGAAGATGGTTTGAAAGAATATATCAAGACCATCGGCCTGTTTAACAGCAAAGCGAAAAACATCATCAGGACCTGCCAGATACTGATCGAAGAGCATGACAGTACGGTGCCGGATGACCAGAAAAAACTCGAAGCCCTGCCCGGTGTCGGCAGGAAAACAGCAAACGTCGTTCGCAACACTGCCTTCGGTCATCCGACCATGGCAGTCGATACACATATCTTCCGGGTATCGAACCGAACTAAAATCGCCCCTGGTAAAAATGTACTGGAGGTCGAAAAGAAACTGCTCAAGTTTGTTCCCAAGGAATTCCTGGTCGATGCGCACCACTGGCTGATCCTGCTCGGCAGATACACATGCGTTGCCCGTAACCCACGCTGTGGTTCGTGTTTGATAGAAGACCTCTGTGAATATAAAGACAAGACTGAATAAAATCTTTCGATCTAGATATCTCGCTTACATCTCACAGATCATGCGAGCAAAGTCTTCCACCTGCTCCCAGTCCGTGAAGTCGATGGTCACAGTAGGGTCGGTAGGCCCTTTCGTCATCCACATGATCAACCGGATAATATTACGGTCCCAGAAACTGTAACTTGGATAATCGATCTTGCCTGCAAATATCGCCAGTTTTTTCGGCTTCCATGCAATCTCTTTTAAAAACTTCTTCAGATATGGGTTAGTATCCGGCTGCCTTTTCGCAGGCTTGCGTGCAACCACGTTGACAGAAAAAAATGCATTCGGCCTGTCGTCTAGAATCTGCAGGTTTTTTTCTATAAATTCGTAAACTTTTCTATCGTGCTTACCGTAGCGGATACTGGCGCCGACGACTATCTTATCAAAGCCTGCCAGATCGACCGAACTCACATCTTCGATATCAATAAGGGTTACCTGTTCACCTTGCTGTTCAATCACTCGGACCAGGCGCGAGCAGATCTCCCTGGTATGGCCATCGGTCGTTGAATAGATGATGATAATGCTGGACATGAGTTAGACTTTTTCCTCTTTAGTTTTGCTGATGCACTTTTTTTCGATCCGCTTAGGCCAGCACATGAATCTTACAGCAATCAGAACCTTTTATCCCTTACGAACAACAACATGCTCGCTCACAAACAGCAATTCTCTTAGTACCGGTGATAGATTTGTATTACTATACAAGGCTATCTCACGAAGCAAAGAACTGTGTACTATATGTTTGGAAATAACCGAAACGAATTACGCCAGGTCTACCTGTCCTGCTGGCAACTCAAAAAAAACAAGCTGCCGATGGATCCCATGCAGGAGGTTGTCGCCAATATAGTAGAGCTCCATCCTGAATACCACCAGTTACTGGAAGATGATGAGGTCGTCGATAGAGATTTCTCAGCGGAGACAGGAGAGTCTAACCCGTTTCTGCATATGAGCATGCATATCGCACTGCATGAACAGATAAGCACTAACCGGCCTGAAGGCATCAATGAATGTTATCAGAAATTATGCCTGCTACACGGCGGCCCGCATGATGCAGAGCACCAGATGATGGAATGTTTAGGTGAAGCATTATGGAATGCACAGCGTAACCAGACGGCACCGGATGAGAAAAAGTATCTGGACTGTCTCAAAAAAATCGCTCAGATTTTATGATTTTCGAGAAAACATCTGAACTTACAAGATACAGGCTTGTCTTTGATTGCGGCAACAATGTACACTCAGCCACGCTAATCAACGTGGCGCCCAATTTATTTTATACGGAGAAAACTTAATGAAAAATACTATGAAAAAATCACTGTCCGCTGCAGCAGGTGTTACATTCGCAGCAGCGATGTCTGCTTCACCGATAGCGAGTGCCGATACTAACCCATTTGGCATGCAGAACCTGGAAAGCGGTTACATGCAGGTTGCTGAAGGCAAGTGTGGCGAAGGCAAGTGTGGCGAAGGCAAGAAAGCCAAAGAAGCCAAGTGTGGTGAAGGTAAATGTGGTGAAGGCAAATGTGGCGAAGGCAAGAAAGCCAAAGAAGGTAAATGCGGCGAAGGCAAAAAAGCTGATAAAGAAGGTAAGTGTGGTGAAGGTAAGTGTGGCGAAGGTAAGAAATAGATCATCACTGTAACAGCACTCTACATGTTAGATAAAAAGCCTCGTTTCAACGAGGCTTTTTATTGCCTGAACGATGTACATAAAATATATTTTTATCGAGAGATACACTGTATTATCAGCTAGCAAATTGAACAAAGCCTGTTAATACAGTACTAAAGTTTCAGTCATACTCGCTAATACAACTGCAGGGGCAACTATGTTTTCTGGGGAATCTTTTGGACTTGAAGTCCTGGGGTGGATGGCAACTGTTTTCATCTTTGTAGTCGGCATAGTCATCCTCTTCCTGATCGGCGTTTATATCGTCGATGTCACTCAGACAACACATGCTATCAGAAGAAATTATCCTGTCATCGGTCGCCTGCGTTATTACTTCGAACACCTTGGCACATTCTTCCGTCAATACTTTTTTACCATGGACAGAGAAGAGATGCCGTTCAACCGCGCACAACGCTCCTGGGTCTATCGTGCCAGCAAAGATATAGATAACACGGTTGCATTCGGCTCTACGCGTGATATTAAACCCAGCGGTACCGTGCTTTTCGTCAACACCGCTTTCCCTACTCTGGGAAAGGAGGCCGTCGACTGCAAGCCTGTCGTCATCGGCAAAGACTCTGCAGAAATACCTTTTACCGCGAACTCGTTTTTTAACATCTCCGGCATGAGCTACGGTGCAATATCGAAACCTGCTGTACAGGCCTTGTCCTATGGCGCAAAAAAAGCCAATGTCTGGATGAATACCGGCGAAGGCGGGCTGTCTCCTTATCACCTCGAAGGCGGCGCTGACATCGTGTTTCAGATCGGCACTGCAAAATACGGTGTCTGTGACAGGAACGGAAACCTGTCCGATGAGAAGTTACGTGAGATAGCTGCGCATGAGAATGTCAGGATGTTCGAAATAAAGATGTCGCAGGGAGCAAAACCCGGTAAAGGAGGCATCCTGCCGGCGGCTAAAGTCAGCAAACAGATCGCCGAGATCAGAGGCATTTCTGCAGGCACCGACTCCATAAGCCCTAACCGTCACCCTGAGATCAGGAACAATGATGACCTCATCGATATGATCAACCACATCCGGGAAGTCACCGGAAAACCTGTCGGCTTCAAAGCGGTGATCGGTGACAAGACCTGGATAGGAGAGTTCCTGGCTGCTGTCAACAAACGCGGCAAAGAGAGCGCACCTGACTTCATCACTATCGATAGTGCTGATGGCGGTACCGGTGCTGCGCCCATGAGCCTGATCGATTATGTCGGCATGCCGATCAATGAAAGTCTGCCCCGTGTCGTCGACAGGATATGCGAGGCCGGTTTACGCGACAGGATAAAAGTGATCGCATCAGGCAAGCTGATCAACCCGGCCGAGGTCGCGTGGGCACTGTGTGTCGGTGCCGACTTTATTACTTCGGCAAGAGGTTTCATGTTCTCGCTGGGTTGCATACAGGCACTGCAGTGTCACAGGAACACCTGCCCCACAGGTATAACCACACACGATAAAAAGTTACAGCGGGGCCTGGTTGCCGAACAGAAGTCCACACGTGTCGCTAACTACATCAAGAATATCCGTTATGAGGTCGGTATCATCGCACACTCATGCGGGGTACAGCATGCACGCCAGCTCAGCCGCCGTCATGCACGTATCGTCCAGGAGAATGGCACTTCCACCTTGCTTGCGGATATCTACCCTGACAGAACACCACTCGATTAGCAAGCATAGATAAAGTACTTTCGATTAACCCGGTCAGGATTATTAGAAACGGGTTAAATAATCACATGACATGAACTAAATCGGTAACAACAGGGTCAACAAAAGCAACCGATACTAATGCAGGGAAAAACTATGAGCAAACTTTTATCACTGGGCTGCAAGGCGCAATCGATGCTAAACACCACACGTGCTGTCGATTTTTTAGCGCCGCTCGCACTTAGAGTATATCTCGCACCGATATTTATCCTGGCAGGCTGGGGCAAGCTTAAAGACCTCGAAAGTACCGCATATTATTTTGGCGAGTACCTCGGCCTGCCATTCCCCGAGCTGATGGCATTCCTCGCAGGTACAACAGAATTCTTCGGCGGTATCGCCATACTCGTCGGCATCGCTACCCGCTGGATATCCATACCACTGATGGTCACCATGATTGTCGCTGCAGTCACCGCGCACTGGGGTAATGGCTGGCACGCACTGCCTGAAACAACGCTTACCGTACCATGGGAATGGCGTACCGATCTGATCGAAGCTGCGCAGGAGAGAAAACAGGTAGCAGCGTCTATCCTCGAACAACATGGCAATATAAACTGGTTAACTGAGGCCGGCAGTTTTACCGTACTCAAGAACGGTATCGAATTTGCTGCAACTTATTTTATAATGCTGTTAACACTTTTCTTCACCGGCGCAGGCAAAGCAAGTATCGATTATATTTTCACCAGAAAATTTAATGGCTGTCACTAAAATAATTTTAAGGAAAAGACATGAACCATCAACAATACCCCGTATCAGGCGCCGGACTCGGTCTGCGCAGAGAAAAGCTGGATGAGATGCTAGAGCATGACCTGTACCCGGTAAATTTTATGGAAGTAGCGCCGGAGAACTGGATCAACGTCGGCGGCACTTTCGGCAAGAAGTTCAGGCAGTTTACCGAGAAGTATGACTTTCTCTGCCATGGCCTGTCGTTATCGATCGGTAGTCCGGCACCGTTAGATGAAGACTTCGTCAGGGACATCGGCGAGTTCATGAAAACACATGGCGTCAAACATTATTCCGAACACCTGACCTACTGCTCGGATGACGGTCACCTGTATGACCTGTTGCCTATCCCGTTTACAGAAGAAGCCGTGCATTATGTCGCAGAGCGTATCCGTCGCGTGCAGGACATCCTGCAACAGGAGATATCGATGGAGAACGCTTCATACTACACGCCAGCTCCCGGTAAGGAGATGGAAGAGATCGATTTTTTAAACGCCGTTCTGCAAGAAGCCGATTGCGGTTTGCTGCTCGACGTAAACAATATCTATGTAAACTCCGTCAACCACGACTATGACCCGATCGAGTTCTTAAAACAGCTGCCGGCACAGCGTATCCGTTATGCGCACATCGCAGGACACTATAACGAAGATGAAGACCTGATTGTCGATACCCACGGTGCAGATGTTATCGACCCGGTATGGCACATCCTCGATAAAGCGTATGAACATTTCGGCGTATTCCCGACATTACTGGAACGTGATTACAATATACCTGCAGTACCGGAACTGTTAGAAGAAGTACGCCAGATCGCAGAGGCACAACAGCGCTGGCAGGACACATCGGCAGACAGATTAACAGTGAAGGTATAACCAGCGATGAGCATACCTGCATTTAAAAAACACCAGTACAAATTCACCGCGCACATCCGTAACCCCGATGCGAACAGGATACCGGACGGTATCGAAGATCGTCGTATGGCGATCTACCGAGACCTGCTGTATAACAATGTAGAAGGTTTCATCGCCAGCGGCTTCCCGGTACTGCGAAGCATCTACGACGATGAAGACTGGCACCACATGATACGTGATTTTTTTGCCAGCCATCAGAGCCAGTCACCCTACTTCCTGGAGATATCACAGGAGTTTATCGATTACCTGGAAAACGAGAGAGAGGTACAGCCATGCGACCCTTCCGGACTTGTCGAGCTTGCACATTATGAATGGGTTGAACTGGCATTGCATGTTTCAGATGAAAACATCAGTATGGAAAATATCGATGCCAACGGCGACCTGCTGAGCGGTCGCCCGGTGTTCTCGCCACTCGCCTGGCCGCTGGCCTACCGGTTCCCGGTCCACACCATGGGGCCGGATAACCTGCCGGAAGAAGCACCCGAACAGCCGACCTGCCTGGTGGTTTACCGCAATAGAAATGACAGGGTAAATTTCCTCGAGATCAACCCGGTAACTGCCCGCCTCATCAACCTGTTACAGGAGAATGAATCTTATACAGGGCTCAGGGCCATCGAACATATCAGTAAAGAGATGAACCACCCCAACCCGGAAGTCGTAAAACAGGGCGGGCTTGCAGCACTCGAAGAACTACAGGAGTATGGAATTATTCTGGGCACTGAAAAATAGCTGGCTACAGATTCGTTTAAAATACGCCTACACAATCTTTCTTCACATATCATGTATATCCAGAGAATAATCATCCCCACAAAACATACCAGGTACAGCATCATGATAGTAGCGTCGCTTCTCTCCCTGACGAGTTGCACCACGGAGAGCTGGTATCAGGGCGCAAAGTCAGCGCAGACTACGCACTGCATGAAAGAGCCGGTATCGGAATATGAAGAGTGTATAAAACAGGCAGACGAAAACTACCTGGACTACAGTAAAAAAAGGCAGCAGCTGCTAGAGGATAACCTGCCGGATAAAGCAGATTGAATAATGATTATTTAAGTTGCTTAAAATAGTGGCTTAATACAGCAGCATGATATAACCATTTAAACTACGGTTAAGCCAGCCAGTCAGAACAGTCGCTACTAAAAAATAAAACGGGAGTTAAACAGCTGTAATTCTGATATCAACGATCCACTTTATTATCGTTGAATACTTCTTGAAAGAATATCATGCCCGGGCATATACCTGTCACTGCTGAAACCAGAAAGAATGACGCCGGCAGATACAGCAACCAGTGAACCAGATCAAACCCTGTCAACCAGATTCCTGTCCATAGAACGAGTCCGGCAAAAAGGAAAAAAGCTTTCATCGATGTTTCCATCTTGTCCATGTCAACGACCTCAATAGTTTTACCAGAATCCTAATGATAATAAAAATTTCCGGAATTTCCATATATCCGGAATATCAGAAAATCACTTTGGTATCAATTAAATAACTGCTGCCACCAGCGCTGCCTGCTCTTAGGCGGGTTGAGTGCTTCTTCCAGCTTAACTGGCTGTATCCTGGACAGTATCCAGCCAGGCAGCGGCGGATTCTCGCTGAATCCGCAGGTAACACCCAGGTTATTCGGATCAAATATCTTGATGAACTCAGGTGCCTGCTTGTTATCGACATAGACGATACCGCAATAATCTTCTTCGTGCTCCTTATGCAACAGTTCATCGATACGCTCGATAAAATTCAGTAACTGTGATTTATCCGAGGTAGTCTCGGGAGGTTCTTCACCCACCGCATAGATATACCAGTGGTCATCAGCATGCTCTTTCAGAACCTCCCAGAATTCATCCAGATCAGGCCAACGCATGGTCGATGTAAAACTGCCTCTGAATGCAGATATATAAGCGTCTTTAATTGACTGATCCACGATCGCCACCTCTAACATTTTGTAACTGACCTAACTCTCGCATTCGGCAATAGATTAATTCATGGTTTTAAGATTTATCCATTCCTTGATATCACGATGGCTTCGCTCGATGAAGTCTGCATCCTTGAATGTACACGCCATAACGGATGTACCCTGTATCCTGGCCAACAGATCCATGGCAAGTTCGTCTGCGTTAGGAAGCCCCAGGGTTTCGAACTGCTTCCTGAGCCACTCACGCAATAACAGGAACACCTGGCGTGATATTTCCTGAAGCTCATCATCATCCTTGGCCAGTTCTGAGCTCAGGCTGCCTATCGGACACCCCGACTGGATGATATCTTCACGGTTGTGGTACAGCATATTACTGAACAATAACAGACGTTCGCGTGCGTCAGCTGTATCCTCTTCATATTGTTTCAACATGGCTAAAAACTCTGCAACGCGTGAACTGACTACCGCATCAAGAATCTCATCCTTGGTTTTAAAATAGTAATAAAAGTTGCCACGCGGTATTCCGGTGGCATCGGAGATATCCTGGAAAGAAGTCTGGTTGTAACCGCGCCGATAGAACAGGTTGTCTGCGGCATCGATGATACGCTGACGATTACCTTCACCTTTAGTACCCATAATTCTTACCCATATCTATTGTAAACTGCCAAACCAGCTGCATTAGTACAGACTTATAAACATGGTCAAAACAGATTATTAGACGGTCGTATTACTAATGCGAATACTGTAACATCACAGCCCGCTCAAACACAACTTAAATCGAGACCGGCAGCGCATTGAACGCCCTATACATCAATAATCTTAAAAAAACCTACAAAAATGGTGTAAATGCGCTTAAAGGCGTCGATCTCACGGTAAAACAAGGTGATTTCTTCGCCCTCCTCGGCCCCAACGGTGCCGGTAAATCGACGGTGATCGGCATCATTTGTTCACTGGTAACCAAGTCTTCCGGCCAGGTTGAAGTATTCGGCAAAAGCCTGGACACCAACTCAGCTGACGTACGCATGCACCTGGGCCTGGTACCGCAGGAATTCAACTTCAATATCTTCGAACCCATCGGTGAGATACTCATCAACCAGGCAGGGTACTACGGTATCGATCGAAAAGAAGCGACACAGCGCGCCGAAACCTACCTGAAGCAGCTCGACCTTTGGGGAAAACGCTTCGATATGGCGAGAGAACTATCCGGCGGTATGAAACGCCGGCTGATGATCGCACGCGCACTGATGCACCGGCCAAAGCTGCTCATCCTCGACGAACCCACCGCTGGCGTCGATATCGAGATTCGCCATTCCATGTGGAAGTTCCTGAAGAAGGTCAATGCCGAAGGCACCACCATCATCCTGACGACGCATTACCTGGAAGAGGCCGAAAACCTGTGTAACAACATCGCCATTATCGACCACGGTATCACCATCGAACAGACCCGGATGCGCACTTTGCTGAACCGGTTACACATGGAAACCTTCATCCTGTATCTCGCCGACACGGTCGACAGCTTGCCCGATTGCGGCGACTACCCGGTAAGACTGATCGATGAAACGACGCTGGAAGTCGAAATCAAGCAGCAGCAGAACACCAGTGATATCTTTCACATCCTGCGGCAATGCGGTATCGAAGTCGTCAGTATGAAGAACAAGACCAACCGCCTGGAGCAGCTGTTCATCTCGATGATGAACAAAAAGAACGGCGACATCAGCGAGGCAGGCCACTAGATGAAATTCAAACAACAGATGGTGGCACTGAAAACCATCACCATAAAAGAGTTCCTGCGCTTTATCCGTATCTGGATACAGACTGTACTGCCACCGGCGATCACGATCGCATTGTATTTCATCATCTTTGGCGGGATCATCGGCAGCCAGATACAGGATATCAACGGCTATAAATACATGGACTACATCGTTCCAGGCTTGATCCTGATGGCGGTGATTACGAACTCCTATGCCAACGTGGTCTCATCTTTTTTCAGCGCCAAGTTCCACCGCAGCGTCGAAGAGATGCTAGTCTCACCACTGCCCAATTACATCATCCTGCTCGGTTTCGTTTCCGGCGGACTCGCCCGAGGCATAATCGTCGGCCTGGTAGCCACCGCGGTATCGATGATCTTCTCCGATATACAGATACACAGTTACGCTATCAGCTTCTCGGTATTTATCCTGACCTCGATACTTTTCGCGCTAGCCGGTTTCATCAACGCCGCCTATGCCAGGAGTTTCGATGACATCACCATCATCCCGACCTTCGTACTGACACCGATGATCTATCTCGGTGGTGTCTTCTACTCGATCAATATGCTACCCGATGTCTGGCAGACGATCTCGTTGGCGAACCCCATCCTGTACATGGTGAACGCATTCCACTACGGCATACTGGGGGTGAGCGATATCGATGTTACGACAGCGTTTATCATCATCCTCGCATTCATCGTCGTGCTGTTTTATTTTGCGCTTCGGCTATTGCGGATTGGGGTTGGCTTGAAACCTTAGAAGCTTTTACCGCAGATTAGTGCTGGACGCCCGTAAGTAGAGTAATGCAGGAGCAATTACCGAGGCGCGGAGACGCAGAGGTTTTATTGGTTAGTGGCGCCGCTGGCGCCATAAACTAATGTATGTTTTTCTCTGTGTCTCCGCGCCTCTGCGGTTCAGTTTTTTCCTTTAACGAGACTCTTGCAATGCGCTAACGTTTCTCTGCAACAGCTGGTAACCACCGAAGATCACAGCGACAAACACCAGGTTACCCAGTAATGAATTCTGGAAGAAAGGAATACCTGCCACATAAGCCTGCATCAGACCCTCGGCAGACCTGGCATACAGTCCCGATGTCATCCATGCGCCGAGATTGGTCAACAGGAAGAACAGCAGCGATGACACCACCGTAGCAAAAGCCGTATTGGTAAAACTCACCCTGCCCTTTAACAGGAAACCGATAGCGACGGTCAGGGCGAAGCCGGTATAAACGAATATCATGGTGTCATGCAGACCGAGAAAAAGGTCGCTCAGGAACAGCGCCAGGAAAGGAACGATGAACGCCAGACGTTTATCGGCAAAGTAAGCGCCGCCGAACAGTGCCATGGCGGCTACCGGAGAAACATTCGGCAGGTGTGGCAATAATCGAAAGACTGCCAAGGCAAAAATTATCGCTGAAATCGTAAACAGTTTTGCACGCATGCTGAGAAGCCTCCGGTAAATAATAGCGCTAATCTTACCACAGAGCCGCCCGCCAACAGTAGCCTACATTCGTTACCGGCAACACTCTGCCTTTGCTTCTAGCGTCACACCTTGCTGCCTTCCTTGCCACCCTATCCCCTTGCGGCTCTATGTTGTACTCAACGCAAAGATTGAACTAATATGGACAGCAAATCTCATAAAAAATACTAATAACAACGCTTGCCTGGCTGCCAGAGCCTCGATATAAAACTATGAAAGCATCCGACCTGTTCGTAAAGTGTTTAGAAGAAGAAGGTATCGAGTTCATCTTCGGAGTACCGGGGGAAGAGAATGCCGATTTCATGATCTCGCTGGAGAAGTCAGAGAAGATCAGGTTTGTGCTAACCCGCCACGAACAGGGTGCAGCCTTCATGGCCGAGATCTACGGTCGTCTCACCGGCAATGCTGCCGGCTGTCTCGGCACGCTCGGTCCCGGTGCCACCAACCTGATCACCGGTGTCGCCGATGCCAATATGGACCGCGCACCGCTGCTGGCGCTGACCGGCCAGGGTTCATCACAGCGCCTGCATAAAGAATCACACCAGATCATGGACGTGGTCGAGATGTTCGGCCCGGTTACCAAGTGGTCCACCAGTATCATCCACCAGGACAATATCCCGGAGATCGTCCGCAAGGCCGTCCGTGTGGCTCGCACCGAGAAACCCGGCGCCGTGCACATCGAGTTGCCCGAAGACATCGCCAAACTGCAGACCACGACCAAGCCCATGCTGCCGCAGCGCTTCAGACGGCCGGTAGCTGACGACAAGATTATCGACAGGGCTTTCGAGATATTAAAACAGGCAAAGCACCCGGTGATCCTTGCCGGTAACGGCTGCATCCGCCGCCGCGCCAGCAAGCAGCTGCGTATGTTCTGTGAGACTACCGGCATCGGCGTTATCAACACCTTCATGGCCAAGGGCTGTGTCGATATGGATGCGGACTACTGTCTGTACACCATCGGCCTGCAGGCGCGCGATGTCGTCGCCTGCGCGCTGGAAGCCGCTGATGTGGTCCTCGCCCTGGGCTATGACATGGTGGAATACCACCCCAACCTGTGGAACACGCATGGCGAACGCCACATCATCCATGCCGATTTCCAGCCGGCGGAGATCGACTCTGATTACCACCCGGAAACCGAACTGATCGGCGATCTGGCACACACCCTGTGGATGCTGAACGAACGCGTCGCAGCCAACGGCGGATTATCATTCGACCACTCGCACCAGATCGCGACACGCCGCACCATGACGCTGGAGCTCGCCAAACACAAGGATGACGACACCCGGGGCAGCATCCGTCCGCAGAAAATACTGTGGGACTGCCGCCAGGTTATGGGGCCTAACGATATCCTGCTGTCCGATGTCGGCGCACACAAAATGTGGATCGCACGCCATTACCATTGCCATGAACCCAACACCTGTTTGATCCCCAATGGTTTCTGCTCCATGGGCTTCTCCCTGCCCGGTGCTATATCCGCAGCACTGGTCTACCCGGAACGGCGTATCCTGTCCATCTCCGGCGACGGCGCTTACCTGATGAACGTTCAGGAGATGGAGACCGCGAAACGCCTGAATGTCAACATCGTCACCATGATCTGGGAAGACCACGCCTATGGCCTGATCGAATGGAAACAGGAAAACGAATTTGGCAGACATACCGACCTGTCATTCGACAACCCCGACTGGCTGAAACTGGCCGATGCCTTCGGCTGGTACGGACACCGGGTAGAGAACAGCAAAGACCTTGTTGCCACGCTGGAGAAAGCTTTTGCCGAACAGGGCCCGAGCCTTATCGTGATACCGATCGATTATCGCGAAAACCTGAAATTGACAGAACGTCTCGGTGATATCGCATGTCCTATATAAAACAGCTAAGCACAGAAAAGCTAACCACTGGGGCACAGAGGACACAGAGAAAACTTTTTAGCTGTTAAAAGAATAACGACTGAAAATAAAGCATTACATAACCGCATTGAACAAAAAGGCAAAATTCATGATAACGACTAATAAAATCTCCGTGCTCTCTGTGTCTCTGTGGTTAAAAATCAATAAGGAGAAAAACAATGCCTGAACATTTCAAACTCCTGGTTCCCGGCGCGACTGCCGCTGGCAGTGTCGACGTTACCGCGCCTTATGACGGTGCCCACATCGCCACTATCGAGACCGGTGGCAGCGATGCCGTCGATATCGCGCTGAACGATGCCTACCAGCTATTCGCCGATAAAAAACAATGGCTGACAGCCGAACAGCGTATCGAGGTACTGGAAAAAGCAGCAGACATCATGCAGTCGCGTTTCGATGAACTTGCCATAGAAGCCGCGCGTGAAGGCGGCAAGCCCCTGCCCGACTCGAAAGTCGAAGTCGCCCGCGCCATCGACGGCATGAAGAACTGTGTCGAAGTCATCCGCAGCGGACACGGTGAAGAGATCCCGATGAGCAGGAATGCCGCCTCGATGAATCGCCTCGCATTCACCACGCACGAACCCATCGGTGTCGTCGTTGCCGTCAGTGCGTTCAATCACCCGCTCAACCTTGCCGTGCACCAGGTCGGTCCCGCTATCGCGGCGGGATGCCCGGTAATAATAAAGCCGGCAGAAGACACCCCGCTGTCCTGCTTTCGCCTGATCAATATACTGTACCAAGCCGGCCTGCCCGAAGCATGGTGCCAGGGTATCGTCACCACCGATCATGATGCCGCGACACAGCTGGTAGCAGATAAACGCGTCGGTTTCTTCAGCTTCATCGGCAGTGCCCGTGTCGGCTGGATGCTGCGTTCGAAACTGGCACCCGGCACCCGCTGTGCACTGGAACATGGCGGTGTTGCACCCGTCATCGTATCGCACGATGCCGACATGGATGACACCGTCGCGCTATTATCAAAAGCCGGTTTCTACCACGCCGGCCAGGTATGTGTATCGGTGCAGCGGGTCTATGCAGAAAAATCCATCGCCAGGGATCTCGCCGAAAATATAGCCGACACCGGTAGCAAGATGAAGATCGGCGATCCGACAGCGGCTGACACAGAGATCGGGCCGCTGATCAGGCATGCAGAGACAGACCGTGTCGCCGAATGGGTGCAGGATGCCATCGATAAAGGCGCCGAACGCATCTCCGGCGGTGAGAAACTCTCTGACAGCTGCTACCAGGCGACCGTACTGTTCAACCCGCCGCCCGATGCAACCATCTCGCAGAACGAGATATTCGGACCGGTCATCTGTGTCTACGAATACGACGACATCGACGAGGCCATCAGCCGGGCAAACAGCCTGGATGTCGCATTCCAGGCCGCCGTGTTCTCGAAAAACATCGACACCTGCATGCATGCATTCAGACAGCTCGATGCATCCGCCGTCATGGTCAACGACCACACCGCCTTCCGCGTCGACTGGATGCCATTCGCCGGGCTGAAACACTCCGGTCACGGTGTCGGCGGTATACCGCATACATTCAAAGATATGCAGATAGAAAAAATGATGGTGATCAGGTCGCCTTCCTTATAACAATGGTACAGCCCATACCCAGGGGAGAATACCAAGGTACCTGTCAGATTACGTGGACGATGCAGACAACCAGCTTGTCGGCAGATTAAGGATAACAACAATATTTTTTGTATATTTTGGCACGATTACTTACATCACTAGAACGATATGTCTATCATTGCAATTAAAGAGGCGTATCAAAAACCGTCCGACAACGGACACCCGTGATCGCGGCGCCCGTAGCCCAACAGTCAGGATTTTTCATGCAATCAGTAACCGCAGAGCTTGAACAGGGATCGGAGTGGGATGCCGTTATGCTATTGTCTGGTGTGCTGCTCGTCATTGCTGCCTTTCTATCAACTCATACAACGGAATTGTGGAAGGCAAGCGACAAACTTCTCCTGCCTCTTCTGTCTGCAGGTGTATTCCTCGTTATCCTCAATATCTTCCTCCGCCTGGTGAGACCAAAACTTAAAGTCACGCTTATTGAACTTAAAGATGGTCTATTGAGGATATACCCAACTAAGAACCTTCAGTTTTCCGGGTGGGTAGCAAAAGAACCAATCGAGCTGGATATAGCTGGTATTTACAGGGCCAAAGCATATGACTTTTATAGTCATGCTTCGAACTCTGGCATGTACTGGGTATGCCTTGAGCTAAGAGACGGACGGGTAATTGAATACCGCTTTAATGACCTTGACCTGATAAAAGAGATAATCGAGTTTATTAGAAGCTCATTGCCAGAAGTCGAGCTTGATATAGATGAAAAAATCAAGCCCTGATACATCACTCTATCTGGCCATAACCCGCTTCCCGGTTTCAAAGAATGAGAGCCAAGTGACTGGCGACAGATAAACTTCGATAAAAAACCAAAGAGTCAAATCTGTCACCAGCCCTGCTTTATCCTCATGTAAGGCTGGTCAGGTGCCAGTATCACATGCCATAGAGGGCACATTGTGTGGACAGTTTCGAAGCGCATAGGTCAACCTCTTCCGAAGTTATAGTACCGCTTCCTATACTAAGCACTCTGTCTATGCCGTTCGGCTGATTGACCTGGCGGTTCTGATAGATACAGCCCGCGTTCGTCGGTCCGGCATACGATACCGGCGCCACCGTTATGGATATATGTGGTGCAGGGTCCGCCTCATATGCAGATATCAGGCCATCGGTATTGCGGCGGCAATTGAAGTCAGCCAGGGTCTGCCCGTCATGAATACCATCCATATCAGCAAGTTCGGTATCTGTGAAGCATGGACATGAACTCGTTTCAACGATGCACGGCATACCGGGGTCCGTTGTAGATTTTTTCCTGTTGTAAGCCGCCAGTATCTTACCGGAAGGCGCGCCTTTCATCAGGTCGATCAGCTCTGCGTCAGTGGTCGCATCTGACACATCTGCAAAATCCTGCGCTTCGCAGAACGCGACACAGAGCCCGTAAAGCCCCTTGGTTATGCCATCGGCTTTTAGCGGATCACAGACAGTCTCCTCGGCAGGCGTTGATCCGTCAGGCGTCGATGCCAGTGCCACCGAGTCGAATGTCGTTAAGAAAAGTATAAGCATAGTAGGTAAAAAATACTTGTAATTGTTCATGAATTGCTCCTTGTTCTGATTTCGTTTTTCCATGAGATTGTGGATAAGCTATCTCACAGGAATACTGTTTAAATTAATACAGTTGATGGATTGCTATTTGATGATTTGGATATTTGATGATTTGATATGCTCTCCTGCACATTTGAAATGACTTGCATCCTGCCACTCCCGCTAGATATTCACATTAATGGTAGTGCTTATCGATTTTTAATTTATACGGATTGATTCATTTACGCAAGCCAAAAATAATTTTGCTACCCTGATTGAAGGCAATAGTAAAATCGTTAATCGGTTATATAAAGACAATAATTCCTATTTGTACAGGATTATGTAGATCCGCAGTGTTTTTCGACTGAGCATGGTCAGATCACAAACCTGAATCTATTACCCCGTTTATTTCGACACACTGCTATCGCTGCCAGCCATCAGCATCGATCATATGAAGCTGAGCAAGACCGCCTTGAGGCTTATAAAAAGACTTATTTAAAAAGGCGTCCACATCAAGCTTACCGACTTTGGCCGATTTGACTTCGATGTCAGCAGCATCATTAAAGAGCTTTACGCGATCAAACCGTATTCGTTGATGTTCGGCACAGACCTGCCATCGACCAGGTCACCCGTGCCGTACTCTGGTAAAGATTATCAGCTGATACCTGACTGCCTTGGTGAAGATGCTGCCAAAGATGTACGGAGCAGGAACGCTAGCAAATGTTATAAGCCTCGGACTTCAGCTATAGATTTGTAATACGAGCTTATATAAATAAGTCAGAGTCATAATAAGTTGCGCTGCTTCGTCTCAATCTGTATAAATAGGCAAACTGGATTAGTTATGACCATATTACTATTAATCCTGCAACAATAATTACTGCACTTTCGGAGCTATCATGAATCTTTCAACAGATAGGGTTCAGAAATTTGGTAACACGCTTGTCGACATGTTTCACTTCCTTGCGCTCTTCGTTATCGGTGCAACGGTGGTATGGTCAGCGACCTACGAGTACCTCCACCTGATGGAGAAAGGTTATGCCGAGCTGAAGGACATCCTGTTACTCTTCATCTACCTCGAGCTGGGTGCGATGATCGGCATCTACTTCAAGACGCACCGGTTGCCGGTCCAGTTCCTTATCTTCATCGCCATCACAGCACTGTCAAGACACCTGGTCATCGATGTGCAGCATGTATCAGACAGCTTTCATCTTTACCTGCTGCTCAGCATCTCAGGGTCCATAGTGTTGCTGAGCGGTGCGCTAATCATCCTCACCTATACTGCGAAAAAATTTGGCCGTCCGGAAGATGATGTCAGCAAGGACAATAATCCATAGTGCCTGCTAGAACTCTAACTGAGTGACGGGCAATAGAAAGGCCGCCATTTACAGGCGGCCTTTTTTTCATGCTGATTTTTGTTTATTTTCCTGGACTATTTTTTTCGAACTTTTTTCTTCAGGCTTAATTTACGTTTTCCTTTATCAGCCGCTTTGCCGCTATCCCTGCCGCGTCCTTTTGCAGGATTTTTATCTCTACCGCCCATACCGGCTTTTTGACCGGCAGGCTTGCCGGCAGACTTCCCTGGGCCACCTGCTTTGTTTAACGGCGAGATCTTTAACTGCTGACCCGCTACCCAGACTTTCTTCAGGGTGTAGAGCAATTCTTTAGGCATGCCTTCGGGCAGGTCAACCGTACTGTGATCATCGTAGATGCTGATGCGGCCGATATACTTGCTCTCTATATCGGCTTCGTTTGCGATCGCACCAACGATATTGCCCGGCTTGACCTGGTGCTCGTGCCCGACTTCGATACGGAAGCGTTCCATACCTTCATCGATCGCACTGTCACTGGACTGGCGCTCTCTCCTTGGAGCACGCTCTCTATCTCTATCTCGACGCTCGGGCCTGTCACGGCGTGGACGCTCTTCCCGGTCCCAGTCATCCCGGCCTTTAGCTGCCTTGTCCCTAGCCTGTGGCTTGTTCTGTAACAGCAGCGGGATATCACCCTGCATTAACTGTGCGAGTGCGGCGGCGATCTCTATCGCAGGGACGTTATGTTCCTGCTCGTACTGTTCGACCAGCTGAGAGAAAAAGCTAAGGTCTTCTTCAGCCAGGGTATCGGTGATGCGCTGCTTGAATTTATCGATGCGTTTGTCATTGATAGATTCTGTCGATGGTAACTCCATCCTTTCGATCTTTTTATTGGTCGCTCTCTCGATGGCGAACAGCATACGTTTTTCACGCGGCGCGACGAACAGGATAGCATCGCCTTCGCGACCGGCACGACCGGTACGGCCGATACGATGTACGTATGATTCGGTATCGTGCGGAACATCATAGTTCACCACGTGGCTGATACGGTCTACATCGAGACCGCGTGCAGCAACATCGGTAGCGACCAGGATATCCAGCTTGCCGTTCTTCAGGTTGGTGATGGTGCGTTCACGCTGGTTCTGGGCGATATCGCCATTCAGTGCAGTCGCTGCATAACCGCGTGCCGAGAGCTTGTCTGCCAGCTCCACGGTCGAGTTCTTGGTGCGCACGAAGATGATCATGGCATCGAATTCTTCCGCTTCCAGGATGCGCGTCAATGCATCGAGCTTGTGCAGGCCGCTGACCGGCCAGAAACGCTGACGGATGGTCTCTGCCGTCGTGGTCTTTACTTTTACCGTGATCTGTTCAGGCTGGTTCAGATACTTGGTCGCGATACGGCGTATCTGTGACGGCATGGTCGCAGAGAACAGTGCTATCTGCCTGTCCTGCGGCGTCTGGTTGAGTATCCATTCGACATCATCGATAAAACCCATACGCAGCATCTCGTCAGCTTCATCGAGTACCAATGCACTCAGGCCGCCGAGCTTCAATGTGCCTTTACGTATGTGGTCCATCACCCTGCCCGGCGTACCGACAACGACATGGACTCCCCGCTTCAGCGCACGTATCTGGCCGCTGTAATCAGCACCGCCATAGACCGGCAGCACATGAAAGCCTTTTACGTAGGTGGCATATTTCTGAAAAGCTTCAGCGACCTGGATAGCCAGCTCCCTGGTCGGTGCCAGCACCAGGATCTGTGGATCTTTCTGTCTGATATCGAGGTTATTGATCAACGGCAGGGCAAACGCTGCCGTCTTACCGGTACCGGTCTGTGCCTGCCCGATGATATCTTTGCCTTCCAGCAGTAGCGGGATGGTCTGTGCCTGGATAGGCGACGGCGATTCATAACCGACCTCGTCCAGGATCTTAAGGATTGAATTGTCTAACGCTAGATCTTGAAACGTGATCGCCACGTCAGCGCTGGTGTCTGTGCTCATGCTAATACCTGTAAAACCAGGCCAGAAAAATATGGCCTGAAAAAGAGTGAAATGGAAACGCCGTGATCTACCACCCCGGTAGATCGATAGGCCCTGCCACCTCATCCAGGCTGACCACACGGGTCCCCAGCGTATTGTGAATGTGAGCCGAAAGAAGACGAACTGGGTGCATTATCCACTATATTAGAAAAATATAATACTGTTTTTATATAAATAACACGCGGTTACAAAAAACCCACCCTCAAATAGCGTTACACTTAGCCGCCTGAATTCCTTATTACCGGCGATAAAAGCCGCTATGATCGATCCCCGTGAAGCAAGACAACCTCAACCCGGAACATTTTGAATTACATATCTCAATCTGCGCAGCAGGACAGACCGCACTCGACCTGCTGGCTGAAAATGCGCCTCTCAGCAAGCAGAAGATCAAGAGCGCGATGAAGAATGGTGCTGCCTGGCTGGAGTCTTCAAATGGCATCAACCGCCTGCGCCGGGCAAAAAAACAACTCGCTGAGAACGACACTGTTCATCTCTATTATGATGCCGCTATTCAGGGCAGCACAGCGGCTGCAGCGAAGCTGATAGATGATCAAGGTGAATACAGTATCTGGCAAAAACCTTATGGCATGTATTCACAAGGCACGAAGTGGGGAGACCATTGCACGATATACCGTTGGGCAGAGCAACACCTGAAACCACAGCGCCCCGCATTTCCTGTCCACCGCCTGGATCGCGCTGCCAGCGGACTGATGATACTGGCACACACGAAGAAGATGGCGCAGCGCTTCTCAGAGATGTTTAAAAACCGTAAGATTCAGAAACAGTACAGGGCGACGGTTGCAGGTAAGATGAGCAACATTGACCTGCCCTGTGCGATAGAGACGACGATAGATGACAAACCAGCTATATCGAAGATCATATCGCTGCAGCAACAGGGCAAGAACACAACGGTAACCATCGAGATAGAAAGTGGCCGCAAGCACCAGATACGTCGGCAGCTGTCAGCGATGGGTCACCCTATCGTCGGCGACAGGTTATATGGTTGCGAAGAATCTGAAGAAAATTTAAACCTGCAGGCCGTTTACCTGAAGTTTAAATGTCCGATCACGGACCAGGTACGAGAATACAAACTGAATAATAACAAGTGAAATTAAGATGAGCACTCAACAAAACTCTATGCCCACAGCAAAAGTGATCTATATCCTTTTGATCGTCGGCACCATCGTCGGTATTACCGGCATCATCGGGATGATCATGGCATACGTCATGAAGGACGGGTCTGAAGACTGGTTGCAGAGCCATTACCGCTTTCAGATACGCACTTTCTGGATCGGTCTTTTATATTCGATGACAGGCGTGTTACTGATAAATGTCGGCATCGGCTTCTTTGTCCTGTTATTTGCATTTATCTGGCTGATCGTGCGCTGCACAAAAGGCTTGAAACAACTTGAGAATAGAGAGCCGGTTAAAAATCTCGAGAGCTGGATGTTTACATAGTATCCTTCAACATAAAACAACGCTAACCGCCATCGTGAACCATGCAACAGATACTTGTATGAGATAACAGGCATTACAGATGACGCAGCACAATATACAACTATCACACGAAGCGCATCAGCAGAGCGGCGTCAAGTTCCCCTTGAGCCTGATCGCAAACGATATCAATGACCCGCTCAATGTCGGCGGCCTGTTTCGTCTGGGCGATGCACTGGGCATCGACACCCTGTACCTTTGCGGCCATACGCCGACCCCACCGCATGCAAAGATTAAAAAGACTTCGCGCTCGACGGAGAAAGATGTCACATTCGAATACCAGGCCGATGCCGAAGCACTAACCACCTCGCTGAAAGCATCCGGTACTTTGATCGTCGCTCTTGAGATAAGCTCTTCCAGCGTATCGATCAATTCGAAAGCGTTTTATAAAGCCATCAAAAACAACAGGCCAGTCTGCCTGGTACTGGGCTCAGAGAATAGCGGCGTCAGTGAAGCCCTGCTCAAACTATCGGATGTTACCGTCCATATACCGATGCATGGAACAAATTCTTCGATGAATATCGTTAGTGCAACGGCGATCGCCTGTTTCGAGATAAGCCGCATCCTACAAGATGATAATAACAACACTGCTTAACCTGCAACTGCTGCTGGCGACAACTGTCATTGCCGGCGAGAATTACTAGCTGTCAAAACCGCCAGCTGAAGCTGGAGAGACACAGGCCCATGGCGTCATCCTTTACTGCTATCCTCCCAGTCACACTATCGGACCTCATTATGATGGCTGCCAGAGCCTGTGGTTTCTGGATGATGGGAAATTTCGCAAGCTGAATATCGCTTATATTAAAAACGGTGCGGTTGTTTTAGACAGCAACCTGAACATAAACGGTGACATCGCTTATAGCTGTAAATACGAAGAAGGCCTTATGCAGGGTGATAGCGATGGTCGCTGTCCAGACTAGGAGATGCTCAAGGTAGACACCTTTGCGTCAGGCTGTTTCAGCAAGTCAGAGCTTGACAGCGCGGGTCCATATCGCCTCTCTTGCAAAGAGTGCGTAGCCGAATAGCCACCTGGTTGGCTGCCTGAAAGATTAACTACCGGAATATAAATTTAAACCCCAGGGACAGCATCGATAACTCGGGATTGTCGGTATTGAAAGACTCCCATTCCGCAACCACTGATAACTCTTTGGCAAAAGCATAAGAAGCAGCAAGCGCATATGCTGCATCGCTACCATCGTTTTCAGCTTTGGTATTATTTACCTGCAGATCAGCATCCCAGTTGAGGACACCAAGTTTTGCCATCAGGCTGACCTCTTTACTGATCGGGTACATACCGACAACGTAAGCACCGACACCCTTCATACTGGCCGATGCACTGGCAAATGTTCCCGGGCTTACTTCGATCGCAGCGACACTGGCTTCCGCAAAATTATAGATATTAACTTCGGCAGCGAAATATTTGTTGAACGAATAACCGAGGTATAACTTGCTACCAGTGCCGTCATCATCGAAGCTGCCGCCGCCTAACGAGCTCAGGTCCGCTTTATAAGAAGCCGTACCTACGCCAAAGCCGACATACGGCTCAGCCACAGCTGTCGATACCGACCCCAGCGATAGTAGCGCTGTCAAAACCAGGCCTGTCACTCGTGCTAACACAGGAAACTTCATACTCTCCCCCCGTCTATTGTTATGTGTATAAATAATAACATTTATAAGTGATGACAGTTGCCAGGGGGGACGCATGACAGGAATTTATCCATTGCGCTGCTTCGGCATAGACTCGTACATGGCTGCGGAGACGACGATAAGGCCGCCAGCAGCGATATTCCAGGTCAGCCATTCACCGAGGATGACAGCCGCAAAGATGGCTGCATAGACGACCTGTACACAGGCGATAAGGCTGGCAGTCTTGGCTTTCAGATGCAGCAGGCCATTGGCAAACAGGGTATGCGGCAGCGCGGTGAAAACGATGCCGAGCAACAGCAGTAACCACCATTGTGAAGATTCGATGCCAGAGATTTCCGTATCAACAAAAACGGCCAGCACCAGCATAACGACCAGTGTCTGGTAGAACAGGGAATGGCTCGCTGTATAAGCAGAGAAGTAACGCCGCTGCATGATGTTTCGCAGCGACATCATCAGTGCAGAGAACACACCAAACAGCACACCGACCAGGGTACTGTTGTCCAGCGAAAATTCAGGTACGATGAGATAGATACCAAACAGTACGGCGATAGAACTGAAAATATCGGCTATATGCGGTTTTTCACCGTGGAACAGCGGTTCCAGAAAAACCGTGATAACGGGATAGGTATACAGTGCGATCACACCCACCGCTACCGTCGACACCTGCATGGAATGAAAGTAGGTCACCCAGTGAACAGCCATCAACGTTCCCAGCAACCCAACCTTCATGTAATCTTTCCTGCTGCCCAGCTTATACGACTGACTGGTGTACGCCATGTAGATAGCGATCGCGATACAGGCGAAGATGCTGCGGTAAAAGGTAATCTCTAAAGCAGGCAGTGAGACCAGTTTGGAGAACAGCGCGGTGAAAGAAAAGATCAGCACCGCAGCATGCACAGACAGCAGGCCCTCGCGTGAATGATGCATAGGCTAATGTTATGCTGTTAGCTGTTTACGGCCTTTAACAGGGTAAATTTATTATTACTGGCAACGACCTCGCAACTACCGAACAGGTGTTTTAACTTGGCATGGTAAGCCAGGTGACGATTACCGATCACCCATAGTTCGCCGTTGCTTTCCAGCACCACTTTGGACTCGGTAAACATCTGCCAGGCGACATCATCATTGATGGCATTGTCCTGGTGGAATGGCGGATTGCATAACACCAGAGATACACTGTTCTCGGCGACACCATGCAGGCAGTCGGTCTGCAGGAACTCGGCTTCACGAGATTCACCGAAAACGTTGACGAAATTGCTGATCGCGGATTCGACCGCCATGTAAGACTCATCGGTGAAAATCAGTTTTGAGGAAGGGTTTTTGATCGCGGCCATCAGCCCGAGCACACCATTACCGCAGCCCAGGTCGACGATGACCTGATAACGTTCATCCACCGGCAGGTTCTCGATAAATAGACGTGCTCCGATATCGAGCTTGTCCCTGGAAAAGACGCCGGCATGGTTGATCACCTCCAGTTCGACACCATCGAGCTGATAGCCGATCTTGAACTTGTCCGGGTACGGGTTTTCATCTACCTGCAGAGCGGGATCGAACTCACTGATGATGAGACGTGATTTCTTGTGAGCGAGCGATGTCTTGGTCGGACCGATGAGCTTCTCGAACGTCGACAGCGTCGAGCTATGTATCTTCTTCGTCATCGCCGCCGCGATTATTTTAGTCGAAGCATCGACAGCAGAACGTATACGATACAGCTGGTCTTCCAGCATCGCCAGGCTCTTGGGTATCTTGATCAGTACGACATCTGCGATACCACTATCGTGCTTTCCATCGAGAACACTGTCAGGTGAATGCAGGCTGTTTATCATGGTGACAGAGTCATAATCGAGATCGTTCGTCTTCAGGTTCGCAGAAATCGCCTGCATCGACAGGTAGGAATCGGTCATCACCACGGGGGTGAAGTGACTCAGAGGGACGGATAGTGCACCAAAGGCATCATTCACTATCAGTATACTCACACCCTCGTGCAGCAGCTCATTCTGTTCCAGGTATTTCAGTACGTATTCATCGGCAGCATCCCAGGCTCTCAGCGTTTCCTTCTTGCGCACGGGAAAACGAGACAGTTCAAAACTGCCATATGATGTACCGAGAGTATGCTCTAACTGTTCCATAACCACGCTGCGCCCCTGACGCCTGATGAATCACCATGCACTGGTGAAACTAATATCGTATTCACTACGTCTGAAAAAACATAGCCTCCCCAGATCGCGGGGACATTTTTATAAAGACGTTTTATGTTCCCCATACCGCCACCGAGAACGATGACATCCGGGTCCAGTATATTTATCACATGTGCCAGGCTTCTCGCCATGCGGTTCTCATATCGTTCCAGCGTCTCAGTGGCTTCCTCGTCACCAAAACGTGCCTTATTATCGATGGTTTCAGCATCGAGAAACACGTTGTTATGCAGCTCATGATCACGAACCATGCCTGGCCCTGATAGCCAGGTCTCGATACAGCCATGTTTACCGCAGTAACATTCCGGCCCGGGCAATTCATAATCCTGCGCCCAGGGCAAAGGGTTATGTCCCCATTCGCCTGCTATAGCGTTAGTTCCGGTCAGCACGTTCTTGTCAATGACCACGCCCGCCCCGGTACCTGTACCGATGATGACACCGAAGACAACGGCTGCGTCTTTTGCGGCACCATCGGTGGCCTCCGATAGCGCGAAGCAGTTTGCGTCATTGGCGATACGGATTTCTGTCTGTAACAGATCCTGAAGATCAGCTAACACCGGTTTACCGTTCATACAGACAGAGTTGGAATTTCTCATAAGGCCGGTAGCGGGAGACAATGCGCCAGGAGTACAGACACCGATACTACCCTTTTCGCCTGCAGCATCTTCTACCTGTGTGACGAGGTCAGCGACAGTTTGCAATGTCGCTATATAATCACCTTGTGGTGTAGCAACACGATTGCGGAACAGCTCTTCACCTGTGTCAGAGAGCGCGATGCCTTCTATTTTGGTACCGCCGAGATCGATGCCTATTTTCATCATAAAAATTCTAACCACAGAGACACAGAAGACGCAAAGAATAGCATATCTACTTACAGCGCCACAGGACGCTGCTGATAATCAACCTCTGTGCTCTCTGAGTCTCGGCAATTGCTCCTCGATAATTACTCCTGCATTATTCTACTACCTGCCATCCATGGCAGTATGCATTGCTCTATTTACGGACGTCCTGTCCTAATCTGAGGTTAATTTATTTTCATCTTTTCAGATTGCCAGTAGATTTCATCAGCGCCCTGCTGTTTGCTTATCGCTCGTGCCAGCACGAACAGATAGTCAGACAGGCGATTGATGTATGCCTTCAGATATCCATTGAGTGCCGCCTGCCTGTCGAGACCGACCAGTGACCTTTCTACACGGCGGCATACTGCCCGAGCCACATGACAATGTGATGCGGCAAGCCCTCCGCCGGGAAGGATAAACTCCTTCAGCGGTGGCAATGAAACGTTCAGCTCATCGAGGGATTGTTCCAGCCAGTCTACATTCTCCTGCATGATGACAGGCTGCCCCATGCTGAGTTCAGCACCGATATCAAACAGCTGGTTCTGTATCGTCCTTATCGATTCGGTGAAACAGGCCGGTGCATGGCTCGCCAGAACCGCAAGCTGGCTATTGAGTTCGTCGACTTCACCGATAACCTCTACCAGCAGGTCATCCTTGGAAATACGAGAACCATCGGCCATACCGGTGGTGCCGTCATCGCCGGTGCGTGTATAGATTTTTGTCAGTCTGTTAGCCATGGTGTGTGCATCAAAGCAGGTCAAACTCGATATCGACCTGAAAAATTTCTGCTGTTTTAAGATAGTCTTTTGCTGCCTCGAATGGCTCCACCTGCTCGACGGCCGCAAGCGCAGCGCGGTCTAGTACACGCGCATGACTGGAAACGACCAGGCGTGCATCTTCGATACGGCCGTCCGGGTGCAACACAAAAGCAACCGTGGCGACACCTTCGCGGCGCTGCCTGCGAGCAAGATAAGGATACTCTTTGTTACTACTGATACGCCGATGCAGCAACTCAAGTATCGTATGCTGATGCTGTGATGCATTGGTTGACTGTAATGCAGTTGCGGAACTCGTATCCGGGTAAAGCTTTGTATGTTGCGCAAACCGTTTTTGTCCTGCCTCGGCATGCATCTCACCGCTATCACTGACAGTCATTTCTACCCTGTGTTCACTAGCGACAGACTGCGTGCTACTCAAAGAGGCCAATAGCTCTTCAGCACGCGTTTCCTTAACAGGCTGCAGCCGTTGCTCGGGCGCGGCATCTGCCATCATCTCCGGTGCTTGCAGGATATCGGCTTGCGGCACCTCGGTCTGCGGCTGATCAGACACCCGCACAGAGCTGATCAACTGGACTTCCACACCCTGTCCGACACCTTCATCCACTATCGCCACATGCTCGTACAACAGCAACGCGCCTGCGATCGCTGCCGAATGCAGCAGCAATGACAGAGAGGTCGTGGTGACGATAGGTTTTGTAGCGGTATCCATGATGCTAGGTTATCGGAAATTCCATGCTGCTGTCAGTAAAAAGTTGATTTCCGGTGACGGGAAAAATGCTTCTCGCGGTAAAAACGTCACCGGGTCTGTACCCAACTGACCGACATCGGAATACTGTCTGTTCAACACGTTATTCACCCTGCCGCTGAAGGTGAAATCGTCGATATTATATTCAGCCTTGATATTCACCACACCATAACCCGGCAGCTTGTCCAGCACGTTGTCGAAATCGCCGGAGAAAACCCGGTCACTGATAGCGACCAGTTCGCCGTATAGCTGCCATGCTGCGCTTATCGAGTAATCGCCCGCTAACAGGGCGGAATGTTTCGCCACGAACGGGATATCTTTACCGGCAAAAGCACCGCTGGATACATCTGCATCGGTGTAGGTGTAACTTGCCGACAGTCCCAGACGTTTCGTCGTCTGCCAGTAGCCACTGGTGATGATACCTCTGCGCTCAGTATCGTCCAGGTTGATATTGGCATAATTCACAGGGTCATAAGCGATCTCGTTTTCAAGATCGAGTTGATAGATGACCAACTTCCATGAGTTATTGTCCTGCGTCCACTCGATAGCTGTCTCCAGAGACAGGCCTTCCTGTGTTTCAAGCAATATCGGCGTGAACGTCGGTGTATAGGCCGGCTGTAAGAACTCATCAACTTTGGCAAAACGATAATTCTGGTCTGCACGCAATAGTACGCGGACATTCTCGTTCGCCTTTATCGCCAGCCCCAAAGTAGCCACGGTCAAATCATCATCGACCTGTACGCCGGACGGGTACAATGCAAATGTTCCACTATCCTGGAGGGAGTTCTCTACGCTGGCATAACGCACACCTAGCGTCACATCGAGTGACCCCGTGGCGGGTACCACCGCCTGAGCATAGATCGACCGTTGTGACTGATCATTCATCTGTCCGCCAAAACGCGAATTCAACTGGTAATCACTCTCTATTGCATCACCACCGATGGTCAGCATGGTATTGTTCAAATCGGGTATAAAACCGATAAAACGCGGAGTAAACTCCTCTATCAAACGATCCTGGGTAGAATCTTCCGTCTCTGCACCGAACACGGAGCTCAGTCTGAAAACACCTTCCGTATCGCGCCGTGTCAGCTCACCCTCGAAAGACCAGTCGTCCGTCATCTCCTGAACCAGACCGAGTCGGCCAACCCTGGTCGTCGCATCAGAGAAATCGCTGGCAAAGTTCGAGTTCACCTGGCGACGGTCGGCATCTACCTCGTCGGCAAACAGGGTACCCGGCGTTTTGAGATCATCATCGATATATTGCAGCTCGGCAAAAACCGAACCGCTGCTGTAGTCATAACCCAGCTTAGCGAAACCATTCAGGTAGGATGATTCATTATGCTCGCGGTAGTTATCCGACTCACTGGCATCAAGAGACAGCTGGTAGTTGATGCCATTATCCATCGCCTGCGAGGTCATGCCATGAAATTTTACCGTGTTATAACTACCGGCAGACAGTGCCAGTGAATGCCTCGATGCACCCGGTTTCCTGGTGATGATATTGATGACACCGCCGACTGCCTGGTCGCCGAACAGCACCCCGGCGCTGCCCTGCACGACCTCGATGCGCTCGACATCCTCGATCGCGATACTGTTCAGGTCAGGTGAGGATATGTCCGGGTTGTTCAGGCGGCGCCCGTCGATCAGCACCAGGGTGTTGGAACCTGCGCTCTCGGCGAAACCGCGCATGCCGACCGTTGCCCGGCTGCCATCACCATAGAGATCATTGATCTGCACACCGCCGTGTCCACGCAGAACTTCGACGATGTGTCTGGCGCCACTATCCTCGATCTGCTGACGAGAGATCACCGTGATACTTGCCGGCGTGGTCAATGTGCTCTGTTCGGTCCGCGCTGCACTGACGACGATCAGCGGTATTTCATTTGTCGCCGGCCCGACTTCAGCCTGCACAGGCAGAACGAAACATGCTGCGATAGCTGTTGCGCCAAAAGGTAAAAACTTGTTCAAGATATCCTCCAAAAAATTTGGAGGCAACAGGGAAAGCACAACCCGCGGGACAGGATGCGCTATACCATGCCACCCACCGCGACTAATGTATAAATAACATCAGGCCGGTCTCCGGACTTATGGTGTGTACCTGTATATGTCGACCTCATAGTCGACCCTTTACATGGATACCCGAATCATTCCCTTCCCACGAACACGTTCGTAGTGGCTGAACAATTCTCACCAATCACCGTTGCGGGGGCAGCGTTGGGATTATAAGAACAGCTCTATATGAACAGTCCATATGCACCAACTTCCCGATTATCTGTCATCAGAAAATTTCTGCTGGCAGCACCTGATGTTGAAAATGTAAAAAACAGTCATATCTTACACTACAAATAACGATAATATACTCCCTCGTCCAGGGAATGAACTTTTTTGCCCAGAAAAAGTCATGCAAAGTGTAATAAGAAAGCAATAACCACAGAATATAAAATGTCGAATCTGAAAGCAGTACTCACACTAAAACAGCACGTTCAAAATCACATCATCGGTCAGGAAAGACTGGTCGACCGCCTGTTGATCGCCCTGCTCGCCGACGGCCACCTGCTGGTAGAAGGCGCACCGGGACTTGCCAAGACCAAAGCGATCAAGGTATTGAGTGATGGCATAGAAAGTAATTTTCACCGTATACAGTTTACCCCGGACCTGTTACCTGCCGACCTCACCGGCACCGAAGTATACCGGCCCCAGGATGGCTCGTTCGTATTTCAGCAGGGTCCGCTGTTCCACAACCTGGTGCTGGCGGATGAGATCAACCGGGCACCTGCGAAGGTGCAATCTGCACTGCTGGAAGCCATGGCTGAACGCCAGATCACCGTCGGCAAGGTCACCTACCCTTTGCCAGAGCTGTTCATGGTGATGGCGACGCAGAACCCTATCGAACAGGAAGGTACCTATCCTCTGCCGGAAGCACAGCTCGACCGTTTTCTCATGCATGTCAGTATCGACTACCCCGAGGTAGAGGCAGAAAAGCAGATATTACAGCTGGCAAGAGTGGAAGCAAAAAACATATCGACAGAGTCGTTAACCGAGGTAGAGAAGATCAGCCAGCAGAGTATCTTTAACGCGCGTAACGAGATACTCGACATCCACATGGCGGATAACCTGGAAGAATATCTTTTACAGCTGGTACTGGCGACCCGTAACCCGGGAACCTACGGTTCTGACCTGCAGAACTGGATGCTGTACGGTGCCAGCCCACGGGCCACTATCGCCCTCGACCGCTGCGCCCGGGCACACGCCTGGTTAGACCAGCGAGACTTCGTCAGCCCCGATGACATCCAGGCGATCGCATTTGATGTGTTACGCCACCGCGTTATCCTCAGTTATGAAGCAGAGGCTGATGGCGTAACACCAGACAGTTTTATCCAGGAACTAATCGCACGGGTTGCGGTTCCCTGATCAACGGCGATGATCCACAGGCAATGAACAGCAAGCAGCCCCTGTTCGATCAGGCTTCAATAGTAGAGCGATGTCCAAAGCAGTAGATAAACAATTTGACAGCAAAGCCGAAGGAATAACCTGGATCAGTCCGCAGTCGCTGATCCAGTTAAGGCTGCATGCCAGCCAGACGATGCTGACCAGCAGTATCATCCACGCCAAGCAGGGCGGTGCCTACCTCTCTTCTTTCAAAGGCCGCGGTATGGAATTCGATGAATCCCGCATCTACCAGGCCGGCGACGATATCCGCAATATGGACTGGCGGGTAACCGCACGTACCGGTGATGCTCACACCAAGGTATTCCGCGAAGAACGTGAGAGACCGGTACTGCTCTGGCTCGACCTCAACGCATCGATGATGTTCGCCACCAGGAACAGGTTCAAGTCAGTCATCGCAGCCGAAATAGCCGCCCTGATCGCATGGAGCGCGGCACAGAACAATGACCGTCTCGGCGGCCTGATCTTTTCCTCGGAAGAGCACATCGAACTCAAACCGCGGCGCGGAAAAGCCGCCGTCCTCGACTTCATCGGCCGCTGCACGAAGCACTCTGCATGGCGAAGCGGCCAGCCCGGCGGCCAGCCCGGCAAGATTTCTGAACGGCACATGCTCTCTGCTGTCGCACGTTTACGAAAAGTCACCTATCCTGGCAGCCTGATATTCATGATCAGCGACTTTCGTGGTCTGGATGAAAAGAGCTACTCGCATATTGCCAATATCGCACGCCACAATGATATCGTGATGATAAAGATACACGACCCGATCGAAGCAGAACTTCCCGTTTCCGGTGACTACAAACTAAGCGATGGCATCAAGGAACTGCAGATCCATACCGCAGATAAAAAGCTAAGGGATGAATACCATCGACGATATCTGGACAATGATGATCAACTTAAAACATTCTGCCGGCAGAATCGTATCCACCTGATACCGATATCAACAGCAGACGATCACATGAACAAACTGAATAAAGGGCTGGGCGTGCGAAATAACAAGAAACAACAGTTTCGTTCAGCATAGAACCGTGTTCTGAGTGATGTATACAGCGTAATGAAGGAACCAGCAGCCAGTCCAACAACACCGATCCCCGATGTTTTAAATTCCGGTGCCCCTGAGCTCAGTGGTACACAGCCCGGTAATATGCCGCTTAATGATATCCAACTGAGGGACATCCATCTACCTGAGCCTGTCTCATGGTGGCCGCCTGCGCCAGGATGGTGGCTTGCACTGGCCACGATCATACTGATAATCGCGGCAGTCGTTATCGCCAGAAAAATCTACCGAAGCAAACAGCTGAGCAGGGACATCGGCAGTGAGCTGGAACATATCAAGCAGCAGTATCAGCAAAGCAACAACAAACCACAGTTAGCACGTGATTTATCGATATTATTACGCCGTGCCAATATCAGTTTTTACCCGCAATCTAACATCGCTGGCCTGACCGGCGAACAATGGTTGCAGCACCTGGATAGCACCAACAGCAAACCACGTACTGAACAGGCATTTCACAGCGAGACAGGAAAAGTACTTTTAAGCGCTCCCTATATGCCGGATGATGCCGAGCCCGATTTTGATGCCAATCAATTGATCAGCCTGTGCGAATCATGGCTGACATCGACGCACAACAAGACGCAGGTGGCAGCGAGATGATATCACTGCTCTGGCCCTGGGCATTTGCCGCGCTGCCGCTGCCGATTATCTTCCGGCTGATACTGCCACGGGCTAGAACCAATGATGCCGCGCTGCGTGTCTCGCAGTTAGCGGATTTCCAGTTGAGCGACAGCAGCTCATCCGCCGGCAGTTCTTCACGCTGGCCTTTGCTGCTGTATACCCTGGCTTGGATATGTCTGGTTACCGCCCTTGCGCGACCACAATGGACCGGTGACACCATCGAGATACCGGTCAGCGGCCGCGACCTGATACTGGCCATCGATATCTCCAAGAGCATGGATCACAGGATACGCCACAACTTAAGTTCCGTCAGCCGGATAACTGCTACCAAGGCAGTAGCCAGCGAGTTTATCGAAAAGCGCGTCGGTGACCGTATCGGCCTGATATTATTCGGCGACCAGGCATATGTACAGTCACCGCTCACCTTCGACCGCACCACGGTGAATATACTGTTACAGGAAGCCGTAACCGGTCTCGCCGGACAGGCCACTGCCATCGGAGATGCCATCGGCCTCGCGGTAAAACGGCTCGATAAAGACCAGAGGAAATCATCTACCAGAAACGAGAAAAAGAATATCACCGACGATCGGGTACTCATCCTGCTGACCGACGGGGTCAGCAACCGCGGCGAGATCACCCCGATAAAAGCTGCCGAACTGGCCGCCTCCAAGGGGCTAAAGATCCATACTATCGGCATCGGTGACCGCGGTTCCCGTGAGCTTGATGAGACCACGCTGCGCCGGGTAGCGAAAGCGACCGGCGGCCAGTATTTCCGTGCCTACAATACCAGCGACCTGGTGAATATCTACAAGCTGCTAGACGAACTCGAACCAGTGGAAAAGGATGTCAAAAGCTACCGCCCGATCAAGGCGCTGTTCTATATCCCGCTAACTGCCAGCCTGCTCCTCGCCGCACTCCTGGCCCTGCTGGTATACGCACCACGGTTTAACTTCAGACTGTCTGACAGTACTGCTGGTCCAGTGCACGGTTACTCATCAGGCAGGTCAGGTTCAAGTAGTCCAGGTTCAAGCGGGCCAAACCCAGGCAGGCAATCGCCATGAACGACCTGCTGAACATATCACTGCAGGATATCAGTCGAGAAGCACTGATCATCATGCAGAACCTTCACTTCGTACGCAGCGAATGGTTCTATGCCTTCATCCCGTTACTGCTGTTCCTGTTCTTCGCCTACAGGACCCGACTCAACAGCAGGAACTGGCAAGGAGTTATCGACCCGCAATTACTGCCCTATGTCTTGACTGAAACCGGTAACAAGCAACGACGCTATCCACTTTTATTGGTACTTATAGCGGCCAGTCTCTGCATTGCCGCACTCGCAGGGCCCGTCTATAAAAAGCTGCCGCAACCGGTATACCGTGAACAGTCGTCACTCGTCGTACTGCTGGATCTGTCACAGTCGATGAATGCGACCGACATAAAAGCATCACGACTATCGCGAGCAAAACTCGAACTGCTCGACCTGCTGAAAACGAGGAAGAGCGGGCAGACCGCACTCGTAGTATATGCCGCAGATGCTTTCGTAGTGACACCGCTGACCGATGACAATGCCACCATCGCCAACCTGGTACCATCGCTGGAAACCGATATGATGCCGGCCCAGGGAAGCAACCTGGCAAATGCCCTGGATAAAGCCAGGTCACTGTTCACCCAGTCCGGCACGGTACACGGTGACATCCTGGTGATCACCGATGACATCCATGCGCGTGATGAGAGTGCGATCAGAAAAATGGTTTCGCTGGGACACCGTGTATCGATCTTCGGTATCGGAACCGCTGAAGGTTCACCGGTTCCCCTGGCCGATGGCGGCTTTTTACAGGACCGCAATGGCGCCATCGTCCTCCCCAGGCTGGACTCTGCCCGGCTGCAATCATATGCATTGCGCGGCGGCGGCCTGTATACAACACTGCGTGCGAGCGATAACGATGTCGAAAAGCTGGCGAAACTGTTCCAGTCGACAGAGGTCTCTAAAGATGAAAACAGCAACGACCTCAATAACCTGAGTGCTGATGTCTGGCAGGAAGAAGGCCACTGGTTATTACTGCCACTATTATTCTTCGCTGCATTATGGGCAAGGAAAGGCTGGATAGCTGCGCTGGTTCTGTTCATCTCGTCAACGGCCGGCCCGATACCGCCATCGGTATATGCGGATACGGCAAACGGCCCGTTACTCGATACCGGGTACCTGTGGAGCCGCCCGGATCAGAAGGCGATGAGAGCATTCAACAAGGGGGACAGCGAAACAGCTGCCAGGGAATTTACACAGCCTGACTGGAAAGCCAGCGCCTACTACCGCAATGGCGATTATGAATCGGCTGTGAAGACGCTGGATAATACCGAAAGCAGTGACGGCTTCTACAACAAGGCGAATGCGCTGGCAAAGCTTGGCAGATACGAAGAGGCGATCAATGCCTATGATAAAGCTCTGGAGCTCGATAAATCGAATACTGATGCCCAATATAATCGTGAGCAGGTGAAACAGGCGCTTCAAGAACAACAACAGCAGGACAAGCAACAGGATGGCCAAAAGCAGGATGGCGAGCAACAGAACCAGCAACAACAGGATCAGCAACAAGACTCGGAACAACCTTCCGATAAAGACGAAAGCAACGAGCAGCAGGCATCGCAGGGCAAACCTCAGGACAACGATAAAGAGAACAATGAGCAGCAGGAACAGGAACAGTTAAAACAGCGCGACGCGGAAGCTGAAGCAGAACAGCAGAAGCAAGAACAACAGCAATACCAGCAGGAACAGAAACAACAGGAGCAGGAAAAGCAGGACCAGGAAATCGAGCACAAGGACTCGGAAGAGAAACCGATGGAAATCGAGGTCAACCCGATGGAAGCCTCGATCACCGAACAGGAAAAAGCGACGCAGCAATGGCTGAAGCGCATCCCTGACGATCCCGGCGGACTGTTACGCCGCAAATTTCATTATCAGTACAAACAGATACCAAACCAGACAGATAGCGAACAACCATGGTAATAGATAACACGACGATGAACGCGATAAAAAAATTGATTATCCATACCTTCTTATTCTTGAGTCTGCTTGCCGCCACTGCGGTACAGGCAGCCAATATCACTGTGACTACCAGCCGTAACCCGGTGGCACTGGATGATTCGTTTCACCTGATCTACGAAGCCGACAGCAGTGTCGATGATGACCCGGACTTCTCGCCCATCTATAAAGATTTCGACGTTCTCAACAGCAGCCAGAGCACCAACATGCGTTCGGTCAATGGCAGCTGGAGCATGAAGAAGACCTGGGACCTGGCCGTGATAGCTAAAACCGTCGGCAAGTTCACTATCCCGCCAATCGCCTTCGGTAAAGACATCAGCCCGGCGATACAGGTCACCGTCAAAAACAGCAGCTCGCCGAACAGCGTGTCACCGGATGGCCAGTCGACCATCCCGGCGAAGATCTTCCTGGAAAGCAGCATCGATAAAAAAACAGGCTGGGTGCAGTCACAGATAGTCTACACGGTACGCCTGCTGCGTACCGTGAGCATCGCTGGCGCCTCGATCACCGACCCGGTAACCAGTGATCCTGACGCCATCATCCATAAGATAAGCGAAGACAATTACCAGACGACACGGAACGGTATCCGCTATGAAGTATTCGAACGCCGTTATGCCATCTATCCGCAGAAGAGCGGCCAGTTAAAGATCAATCCCGTGACATTCGAAGGCAGGGTCAATGCGCAACAGCCGATGACCATCTTCGACCAGTTCCGCATGAGCGGACAAATGAAACGTCTGCGCAGCAAAGCCATCAGCGCGACCATAAAAGCCGCACCTGGCACGATCAACCTGCAGGACTGGTTACCTGCCAGCGAAGTGCAGCTGCTGGAAGAATGGTCGGACGATATTCAGAACATCAAAACCGGCGACCCGGTAACTCGTACTATCACTATCGCCGCAGAAGGCCTGACGGCGGTACAGTTGCCGGATCTGAAGTTCGAAGAGATCGACGGCCTGAAACAGTACCCGGATAAGCCCATCACCGAAGACCGGCCATCGAGCACGGGGATCACCGGCCTGAAACAGATCAAGGTCGCTATCATCCCGACAGTGGCCGACAGTTATACATTGCCCGAGATTAAACTACAGTGGTGGAATACCAAAACCAGGCGCAGCGAATATGCGACCATACCTGAAAAAGTTCTGACCGCTAGCGGCAGCGCTGCGACCAGTAATATCACCAACACAGCTGTGCCAGCACAGATGCAGAATATAGACGACGGACAGACTACTGGTGAACAACAGCACGCGCCTGTCCCCACGGTAGCAGCAAGTGACCCGATGTGGAAATACATCGCAATGGCATTTGCTATCGCCTGGCTGATAACGCTTCTTTTATTAATCAGAAGACCTAAAGCCGACGCTTCGGCTTCATCGATCAATGCACAACCTGTAACACCACCGCTGAAACCGGCGATCGCAGCGGTAAAGAAACATGCGGCTGATAATGATGCCGTACGTACCCGCGAAGCACTCATCGAATGGGCTAGAGCCGCATACGAAGACGAACATATAAACAACCTGTCCCAGATCAGAAAAAGATGTTCACCACAACTCGGCGAGACGATCCGCCGACTTAACGAATCGTTATATAGCAAGGAACATCACAGCTGGGATGGGAAAGACCTGCTAACCAGCTTCAAACAGCAACAGGCATCGGTCAAAAACCACGGCAAACACCATGCGACGACATTAAAACCTCTATATAACAACTAGTTATAATATAACAACCGTGACGGTAGTGAATAAAATCAAGCCTCTTGCATCCCGTAAATAGCTAGCATACGCTTTCTGTTTAGTATTTTAGCGGGTATACTTTCGCAAAAAATGCGATGGACCTGCACCTAATAACGCTACTTATACGGGTAACATTATGATCTTTGAATCGTTCGCTGAAAGCCTCTCATTCTTCCTGTGGTCAACTTTTGTCATCGCGATAATCCTCGGCGCGATCGTCAACAAGACCAACTTCTGCACCATGGGTGCTGTTTCCGATATGGTCAATATGAGTGATTACGGACGTTTCAGGGCCTGGCTGCTGGCCATCGCCGTCGCAATCATCGGTGTCAGCGTGCTCGAATACATGGAACTGGTCTCGGTGAGCGATACTTTTCCCAACTACCGGGGTTCACAACTCATCTACGTAGAAAACATCCTTGGTGGGTTATTATTCGGCATCGGCATGACCTATGCCAGCGGCTGCGGCAACAAGACATTGATACGTATCGGTGGCGGTAACATCAAATCGATCCTGGTCTTTATCGTCATCGCGCTTATCGCCTATTACATGACCTCGCCATTCCCGAACAGTGATAAAACGCTGTATAGCGTCTTGTTCTATGACTGGGTCAACCCGCTGGCGATAACACTCGATGGCAACCAGGATATCGGTGCACTCATCGGAGGTGAAGAGAACACCAGGATAATGCGACTGGTCGCTGGCCTGGTTGTCGCAACCGCTATGCTGATCTATATATTCAAAGCGGCTGATTTTCGTTCCAGTAAAGACAATATACTCGCTGGCATCGCCATCGGCCTGATCATCCTTGCCGCGTGGTACATCAGCAGCAATATCGGTGTCAATGCCGATGATACTGATTACTCCCTGGGCGATTACTATGCCGAATGGGACATGCTGGCAGATAGTAACGAAGGCAAGCCTGCGACAGGCCGTGCCCTGAACTCACAGTCGTTCACCTTCATCAACCCTATCGGACAGACCTACGGTTACATCAAAGACGGATTCTCCTCTTCACTGCTAACATTCGGCCTGGTCTCAGTCTTCGGCGTCATCCTTGGATCTTTGCTCTGGTCACTGGTGAGCAGGTCGTTCCGAATCGAATGGTTCGTCGATCTGAAAGACTTTCTCAACCACTTTATCGGTGCCATCCTGATGGGCTTCGGTGGAGTCCTGGCGCTGGGCTGCACCATCGGCCAGGGCATCACCGGCATGTCGACGCTAGCCGTAGGCTCAATACTCAGTTTCATCTCTATCGTCTTCGGCAGCGCCATGACCATGAAGATACAATACTACAAGCTCTGTTATGAAGATGAAGCCACTTTCGGCAAAGCATTCATCACCGCGCTGGTCGATATGAAACTGCTGCCGTCATCGATGCGCAAACTCGATGCTATATAGGAAGCTTCCCCTGCCTGACCTTGGGACTGACATTGGGCATAAGCTCTGAAGATGGTAATCAAACCACGGACGATAGACCGTGGTTTGTTTATATCCTGCGCTGTGCGGATGACACCCTGTACACCGGTGTCACCACAGATATTTGCCGACGACTGGACCAGCACAACGGCATAATTAAAAACGGGGCCAAATATACCCGTAACCGGCAACCGGTGACACTGGTTTATCAGGAAACATCCAACTCACGCTCCGAGGCATGTAAACGCGAGTGTGCCATCAAAGACCTGAGCCGGATTGAAAAAGAACGGCTGATCACACAAAGATAAGATAAATCTAATATAAAAAACTGTTTAGTTGACCTGAGTCAAGTATAAAAAATTGGGCACCGTCTACTATGTACGCGTCGTAGGTTTTCATAGTTCCTACGGCGTGCCTCCGCATTGCCTCTCTCTCCTGGAGGTATGCACACGGCGTGAGCTGGTTACTCACGCCGTTTTTTATTTCCCCTTTTTATTTTCCCGTTTTTTCTCTGTGAATAATCTCTGCCTTTGAAACGTATCTCCGTATACTGTATATTCGTGGCACTAATGAATGGAGAATTAACATGCCTAAACTACTGTTTTTTCTGTTAATATCGATCAACCTGTCGATGAGCTCAGCAGTGCTTGCCGGCACTGCAGAGAATGCTCCCTGGGGCAGCGCAAATGTCACGCCGACAGAATATAAACCGCAAAAAGTCGTATATGATGTTCATGTTAAAACCGTTGATGCTGTCGAGAGTGTGCTAGACCGTGCCAGCTATCTGAGCACTATTACCGGTGCCGATCCATTTGACCAGTCCATCGTACTGGTGTTACACGGCAAGGAACTCGGTTTTTTTGCTATCAAATATTTTGAAAAATACCGGGACCTCATGAGGCGGGCACAGAGCCTGGTAGAAAGTGAAGCACTCAGCATCAGGATGTGTAAAATTGCCGCCCAGAGCCAGGGGTTCTCCCCTGAAGATATCCATGGTTTTGTCGAGATGGTACCGATGGGTGACGCCGAGATTATTCGCCTGCAATACGAGGAAGGACATGCTTACATGCAATAAAACATTATCGTTTATCATCTTCGCACTCGCCTGCGGGTCGCTAGGTGCCACCGAGAAATATGCACCGACCAGCGTCGACATGGAAGTCAAGAAAGTGTCTGACCATGTTTATTACGTTGAAGGAAAACCCGGTATCGCTACCGATAACGAAGGTTTTATCTCCAATGCCGGTTTCGTGGTGACAACTGACGGTGTTGTCGTATTTGATTCCCTCGGCACCCCTTCTCTGGCCAACAAACTGGTTCAGAAGATCGGCGACATAACTGATCAGCCGATCAAAAAAGTCATTGTCAGCCATTTCCATGCCGACCATATCTATGGCCTGCAGGTCTTCGAAGAGCTAGGCGCAGAGATCATCGCGCCTTACGGTGCACAGAAGTACATCCAGTCAGAGGCCGCTGCCAGCCGGCTGGAAGAACGCCAGTTCTCACTTGATCCCTGGGTGAATGAAAACACCCGCCTGGTGTTACCTGATACCACCGTAGAAAAATCCTATACCTTTGAACAGGGCGGCCTGAATTTCACTATCAACTATATGGGCAAGGCACATTCTGATGGCGACATGACCATGCTGGTGGAACCTGACAAAGTGCTGTTTTCAGGTGATATCATCTTCGAAGGCAGGATCCCCTATGTCGGCAACGCCGATTCCAAAAAATGGCTGCAGACATTGGCTCGGCTGGAGACGGAAGGCCTCAATGCCCTCGTTCCCGGACATGGCCCTGCCTCCAGCAACCCGAAAAAAACCATCTCGCTGACAAGGCGCTATCTGGCATACCTGCGCAAAGTACTGGGCGAAGGCATCGAGGAACTGACCCCGTTTGATGAAGTATATGCAGAAGCCGACTGGTCTGAATTTGAAAACCTGCCGGCTTTTGAAGAAGGCAACCGTATCAATGCCTACCAGGTCTACCTGTCGATGGAAGCCGAGTTACTCGGTCAGTAGCTCTGACTCCTTATCCCTGATAGCCAGGTAACTCTGCGTATTTACACGGATAGTAAGTCGCCAGATCACTTTCTAGCCAAATCGAAGACTTCCAGCCATGAATCCAGCTTAACGATTAAAACAGCAGGATAATGGGACATCAAGCCATCCACTTAATCCCTCACCTGTGAACACCCAAAACTCATTATTTGATTTTAATATCAAACAGGGAAGCCCTAATCGATTTTTATGACTTGTAAATCAAATTAATTTATTTGATATTTTCATCAAAATAGCTATTATTAGTGTATTATTTTGAGATAAAAATCAAATGAAAGAGTCTGAGATTATTAAAAAAATTATTGAGACCGCTAAAGCTCAAAACATCAGCCAGGGCGAGCTAGCTGCTCGTGCAGGTATTCGCCAGGAAACCCTGTCGCGAGCCAAGAAGAACCCCAGCCTGAGTTATAAAACCATCGAACAACTGGCTCAGATAGTCGGCCTGAAGTTGAAGCTGGTCGAAGATAACCCGATAGCGGACAGGATACAGGAAGGCACCCTGTTTCCTTCATGATCTGCCTGGTTACAGACGAATGAGCACAGCGACAAATGCAGACAGGGAAGCCGTAGTCTGGACACGCCTGGGTGGACAGCCAAACCGGATGGGCCGACTCTACGTCACCGATAAAGAATGCCGTTTCACCTATGACGATGCTTACCTGAAATTGTCTCAACCGGGTCTCGGCCTGGTCTACGCACCGGAGTTTTATGGCAACAGCACGATCAGCCGTCAGCGCAGGGAGCCGTTCAACCTGTTTCCTCCCATCCAGTCGCTGATACCTCCCCGGCAGAGTGATAACTTTCAACGCAACCTGGCATTAAAATATTTACAGACAAAGCAGGGACGCCAATTCTCTAGCACCGATATAGCCAGCTTTGATACCGACTGGGAGATATTGAAGATCTCCGGCCACGGCGGCATCGGCCACCTGGATGTTTTTGAAAGCGATAGCATGGCACAGAGCTGGTATAACAATATACCGCCCCATGAACTGATAGAGATAAGTGACGAACTGGGCTTCTCCCTGAAACAGTTCATGACATGGTTCGAGGAAGACATCGATGTGTTCATCCGCACTGTAGGGCCAACACCCAGTGTCGGTGGCGCCATACCAAAACTATTATTATCCATACCCGAAACGGGCTGGGATGGGCGCATCGGTTTACCGACGCGCAAAAAAACGCCCGGGGTGATCGACATCGTACTCAAGTTTGAGCAGAGCATGCGATATCCCGGTATCATCGAACTCGAGATGCTGGCACTTGAGATGCATCGTGAAGCAGGGTTTGATGTTCCCAGATACTGGCCGTGCTTCTTCAAGGGCATGCCGGCGCTCGCTATCGAGCGCTTTGATCGTGACAAGAACAACATGCCGTTATGCAGCGAGACCCTGTACTCGATACTGGCCTCCGGTATCAGGTTAAACAACCACTACGATTACAGCTACGACCTGATCGCACAGGCGATCGACCTGTCCCCTGTTGAATTTGTCAGCGACACCATCGCAGCTAAACAGTATCTGTTCAAACGCTTTCTCATGGCGATGCTCACAGGCAATGGCGACCTGCACCTGGAAAATCTCTCCATCACCTGCTGCGGACAGGCCAGAGCTTTCTCAAAGGTCTATGACCCGGCGCCGATGCGCGCATATGCACAGCATGACATGCTGAGCGTCATGCCTTTTGGCGACTACGGTGAAATACCCGAAGGCCATAATGAAACTATCACCCTGAAAAATGCCGTTATGCGCTTTGCAAAAAGCTGCGGCCTGAAAAAGACACAGATGAAAGAGATTGCCGAACAGCTGATATCGAAAACGCAGGACTTCAGCGTACGCGTCAACGAGCTAAAAACCGTACCTGATGAAAACAAAAAACGACTGATAGAAAAAACGGAGATCGTACGTAAGTCATTACAGGGCTAGCGAAACAAATAAAGTCAGGCTTAAACAGTATGCCGCTTTACCGGCTTGTAAGGTTGTTACAGGATCCGGTCGATTAACAAAACTTAAAACTTAGCCTTTTATCTTTTGGATCAATGTCTGGATATTCCCGGAATTTGCTGCCATGTCAGCACTGCCGGTACGCGAGCTCGAACGTATATACAAAGACGACTCATCCGTACTGATAAACTTCACCTGAACAAAAACATCATTTTCAAACAGAAATACCGGAGTACGTACCACGAAGTTAGCGCTCTGGTTCTCGCTATCATGCGACAGCACATTCCAGCCAGACTCGGCAGCGACAAAAAGAACACGCTGATAGAGCTTTTGCGCATCAACATTAAATACCGGGGTACGCAATTCTGCAAATGGATGGTCGTCTGACGTTTCAGCAACATTTGTCGTCAGAAACGTGGACAATCGTTCATAAACACCAGGCTCTTCGAAAAGGTTAGCCTGGTTTCTGTGCAGGGTATAAAAAAGAAGCGCAACGATCAACGCCGCTACGAAAGTTATTATTTTTATTACTGACATTTTTTACTCCAATCCCTAAAGCACAACATAAAAAAACCATCGTTAATTTAACGATGGTTCTTATTATATAGTTCGTAGATTGAAAAATGCGAGAATTTAGTCTTGCCGCCTGCCTCTGGCGGCGGCGACCAGGGCTAACAGGCCAGAGCCAAACAACCAGGCAGCAGCGGGTATCGGCACGGCAGTGATGCCAGATACACGCACCACCAGATCGTTATAATCGCGATCGCCCAAGCCCTTTAAATCTTCCCAGGCGATAACATAGTCGCCCGCATACTGACCGGCAGTAATCAGCCAGCTAACCATATGATCATCAGGATTCGAACAGAAATAACCGGCACAGAAAACATTATCTAAAGGGTCCGAACTGAATAATGGTGAGCCACTGGCGTCAAGACCAAAGCGAAAAGGCGAGCCTGACTGGGCGATAGTAAAACTGTTACTCTGCCCGTTCATATATGGAACATATAACAGAGAAGTATAATCATCGTTAGCATCGATAAATCCGAAATCCTGTTTGAAACCTGCGTATTTAGCAACGGCCGTTACCGTCACCTCGTCCGCAGACACATTCCAGTACTGGTCAAATTCATCGTCGATGCGCTGCAGGTTGGTCAGGCCGAAGATATTATCCAGGATTCCGCCTGTGCCGAGCAGGTCCGGTTCATTTGGGCTGGGTAATATCAAGGTGCTCGACATGGACAACTGGCTGAAGAAAAGCACAGTTAGTCCTGTAATTGCGGTTAATTTTTTCATAGTCTTTCTCCATCCATTCTGTCTAAATATGTCCGTAATTAATCATAGCAAGTTTAACGCCAACTTATATAACAAATAAATACAAGTAGTTATAATTAGTATATAAGCAAATACTGTTAATAAATCCGAATTATGTCGGATTTATTAACACAAATCCCGAGTTTAGAGCATCTAAATTGTTACAGTCGTATTTTTAATATAATACGATAATGTCATATTTTTATTACATATTTATGACGAACGGATAACCGTTGGTCAGAAAAAATTGTTTGACAGCTAGCTTAAAATAAACCACTATCGAATCATGTTTGATCAAATCAGCCAACTCGCCACACGTCCTATGATCGTGCGCCTTCTCTGGAAAGCGTACAGTGGCCACTTGTCTATTTATCATTGAACAACTAAATCAGATTCATATACAAAAGGCCACTGCTAACCCAGTGGCTTTTTTTATGCCTGCATGGATGCAGGTAAGGGGCGTGAGCAGGAGCGGAAGCTTTGCCTGCATGGATGCAGGTAAGAAGCGCGAGCAGGAGCGGCAGCTTTGCCCATAACTGGGCGGTACATCACATAGGATCAGGATAGTGACGCGGCCATGTCTATGGATGGACGCTATGTCACATGGAACCAGAGATGGCGGTGTTACGCCATTATAAATATTTTAACTAGCATCAATAAGTAAGGAGGAAAAGAAGTGTCAGTCCCGATCTCGTACCTTTCAGTCATCCTGATCTGGAGTACAACACCATTAGCCATCCAGTGGAGCGGCAATGATGTTGGTTTTCAATTTGGTGTAGCAGCCCGTATGGCAATTGGCTTAATCGCCCTGCTCGCTCTGCTGCGTATGATGAAGATTGAACTGGCCTGGCACACGAAAGCACGACGTATTTACCTCGTCAGCGGAACCAGCCTGTATCTCGCGATGAGTTTTGTCTACTGGGCAGCACAGCATATCCCCAGCGGCTGGATCTCGGTAGTATTTGGTCTGTCACCGATTTTTACCAGCGTCATGGCGAGCATTATATTAAAAGACTCGCGTCTGTCAGGTATGCGTCTACTGGGTATGACGATCGGTTTGATCGGATTGTTCGTGGTCTTCATCGAGGGTATCTCTATCTCGACCCAGGTCATGCTGGGCATCGCTGCAACGGTTATCAGTGCCGCCTCACAGTCACTCGGTGCGGTATTGATAAAAAGGCAGCAGCCCGACTTTCACCCGATTGCGATAACAGCAGGCAGTATCGTCATCGCGCTACCACTGTTCATGCTGAACTGCTTAGTCGTGGGCGGCTGGCCGGAAACGGTTCCGCTAAAATCGGCAATATCGATCCTGTACCTGGGGCTGATCGGTTCGGCCATTGGCTTCCCGTTGTATTTTTACCTGCTGAAGAACCTGGCGCCGGAGAGGGTCGCGATAGTCACACTGATAACGCCCGTTACTGCTTTATTGCTTGGTGCTTTCTTCAATGACGAGATCATCAGCAGTAAAGTCGCACTGGGTACGGCATTGATTTTAGCAGGACTGGCGATTTACGAATACGGCAAATACCTGCCGCATGTAAAAAAATGGAAGGTACGCTGGCTACAGAAGCCGCTGTAAATATACGAGCGGTGGATAGTGAGAAACAGAAACTACAGGCGCTGAAACTTGCCCACGTTTTCCTTAATTTCACTATCCACTAGTATTATTTTATTTTCAGTTCAAATTAAAATCTTAATATGATCAAATAAAGCGGCTAATGTAGAGTACCAATCAAAGTAAAAATAATATTTTTTTAGATGCTGGATTTCATTGCGGATATTTCAGGCCTGCAAACACAAGTCATCCGCCGATTAGGTACAGAGCACTGCGACACCCAGCAGGATATTTGGCGACAGGTTTCCAAAAAA